>RCNB010000139.1_pt1 | contig 49683 bp, 34 predicted proteins | sample 2041321 | NCBI WGS metagenome assembly RCNB01 (sample SAMN09708232, study PRJNA481090) | Marine sediment metagenome, whole genome shotgun sequencing project.
TATATTTGCACACGCTAAACGCCACGGTCTGGTAGTTCAGTTGGTTAGAATACCTGCCTGTCACGCAGGGGGTCGCGGGTTCGAGTCCCGTCCAGACCGCTTAATAAACAAAGGCCTTCGAGAAATCGAGGGCCTTTGTCGTTCTATATACTAAAAGAGCACCTATTCCAAGTTGTGCTTTCAAGTAAAAACCCTCTTTCTTTTATATCGTTGCTAAATTTCCTGTTTCGATTTCGAAAGTGAACGCTCTTGGGTTTCACTATCGAGGTTGTTCTAATTAAGATGTTCCATAATTATCGGATTTAAGAATTACAAAATGCCCTCATCCGAAAAACTGTACTAATCGCCATTGGGTACAATCAAGATATGACCCACTGCTTTAACATCGAAAAGCTCGACTGCCATATAGATTTTTGTTGTGAGGTTCTTATCAACTACAATAGTGCTTGTTATTCCCCTATCAAAACAGAAGTGGTATAAATAATTTTGATGTTACTACTGTTATTTAATTTATTATTCTTTATATATTGTTATGTAAAGAATAATGATTTATACGATGTGTAAATCATTATAATTAGTACAAAAAATAAAGAAATGAAGATTTTAAAAAGTATTCAAAGCTTGTTTATTTTCATCTTTTGCTTGGCTTCAACATCCGTTTTTAGTCAGCTTCAGAGCAAGGTCCTTCGGAATGGTGCTCATACAGAATTGTATTTTGTTAACCCAGTACAGACTACCTCAACGTTCAATAAGGTCATAGGTTCACCATATCTTACTGAGAAGTTTTTGCCTGCAAGTGTCAATAAGTCAAAAATTACTTATTTTATTCGCTTCAACGCTGCTGAAAACAATATTGAATTTAAAGGCGAAAATGATGTGATTATGACATTCCTAAATTCCAATGAGTATGAAATAAAGCTTTTGGACGGTTCAAATAAGGAATATGAAACGCATTCCTATAAAGATGATCAAAAAGGGGTGAAAAATACATTTTTTGAAAAAATATATGTCCATGATAATTTTGTGATTTTCCTAAAGGAAAAAATAGATTTTACTCCGGTAAGGTTAGCCGAACATAGTTTTGAGTGGCATAAACCTGCAAAGTTCACTAAAGCCAAGGAGACCTTTTATAGTACAGGTTTTAATTCTGAATCTGAAAAACTTACAGAATTACCTAAAAAAGAAAAGCTATTTGTTGCACTTTTTGGGGAGCACGCAGCACAAATGAAGCAGTTTATTAAAAAAGAGAAATTAGAAATAGATATAAAAGAAGACCTAATTAAAATTATGAAATTCTATTATAATCAACAGAGGACTTCACATATTTAACTGGATACAGGGTTAAGGCCGTGTTTACTGTTTAAATTAAGGAGGAAAAATTATTGAGCTGAGCTTTGCATATAGCAATGTTGTGGAAATACGCGGAAAACTGGACCTACCTCTGTAATGGACTACTGGTTCAGGGGATCCAAGGCAAACTGATAGAACATTTTTTTGAACACTACAAGGACCAAATTTCTCCTGAAAGAGTTATACAAGCAACTGATTCTTTATTTAAACTTTTGATTTGTTTTTAGTTCGCCAACGTGATCTATGCATGTTAATAATACGGTAAATGGGCAAAGTTGTAGCTAGTTGAATATTAAGGGGGAAATGATTAACTTTTCAAAATAAGAATAGAACCAACCATGATAAAAAAAACAACACTTATCCCACTGTTAATTATATCCTTCTTGGGATTTTCGTACACCTCAATGTCACAAGAGACTGATGACGATAATACACATCATTCGCATGAACATGTTGGACTAGCCCTTGATCATGAGCATGTACCACTGCAATCCGATCAGATTATCAATCGCGCAAAATTGGTAACCGGCCAAGGAGAATTCATTTTTTCTTTTGATCAGGCATTAACTGATGCTTTTCCCAAAGATGCCCATGAATTTGAACCAGGGATGCATGGAGGTTTTAACGAAGACCCTGAAACAGGAATCGTTTATACAGGAATTCCCGGGTATGGCCTTTGTTCGATCAGCCCAGATCTTACAAAATGGAATATCATTGGAACTGATGAACGCTTAAAGGATAACATCCATGGAATTGTTTTCTTTATTCATAAAGGCGTAAAACACCTTGCAGTAGCACAAGAGGGGAAAAGAGTACTTATATTGACCCTTGATGGAACCATTGTAAGCGAAATCTTGAAGCCTACGGGAAATGAGTTCAAGTTTGCTCCTGCCAATGATTTCTTTTCATCCGAGGATAGCAATTTTGGGGTAACAGATGTAACCTACCTGAAAAAAACGATTTATGTAGCCCATGGATATTCCGAAGGCGATTTCGTCCTTACAATAAAAGAAAAAAATGGTGTTTGGAGTTGGGGAAAACTTGCCTGGGGAGGAAAGGGAGATAACCCTGGCCAATTTAAGACCGCACATGGAGTATATGCCCACGATAATCACGTGCTCGTTGCCAATCGCGCAGCAGGTCAGGTTGTAAAATTTACGAAGAAGGGCACCTTTGTGGAAACCTTCAAAGATATCCCAGAAGGTAGCCTCGTTTGTAATACCTCCTATAAAGCAGAGCATTTCTTTTTGAACGCTTTAAGTGCAATTGGCGAACAAAAATCGGCCCCCATCTATGTGCATACAGGCAAAAAAATCGTGTCCACGATTATTCCTGGAGATTTGGAGATTCCAATTTTAACTAATATTCATATGGTCTGGCCCCATTTTGTCGAAACTAAGAATGGATCAAAGCAGTTATATTTACTTGTACATGGATGGAATAAAGGCAAATTTGCTGTCTTAAAACTGGAGAAATAAGTACTCCTTATATTTTCATTATTTAACATGGCTTTTGAAGCTAGAAATCTCACAAAAATGATAAAACCTACAAATAACTAGGACCTAATTTATAGTTAAAAAAGAATACAAAGCACATAAAGCTAACAGCATAACATAGGGATAGTGATTTGAATAAGAACTCAAATCACTATCCCTTTTTATTTTGTAAATTTCTTCTTAAGGAGTAGTACCTATAAAATTCGCTATTACTGATACACAAGGCACTAGCAAACATGTATCAATGAAGACCTAAATTTAAAATCATGAATAGATTTATAGTTAGTTTATCGTTTTTGATGATAACGTCTCAACTTTTTTGTCAAAATAGGGTTGACATAACTAGCGATACATCTTTAAACAAGGTTTTTAACCAGACTGAAATTAGAGGCTTGGAATCCATGATTCAGTACGTAGATGACATGGTTTTAAACAGAGAGAATATAACTGACGTCAATGAAGCATATCATCAATATTTTGAAGAAATAGCGCAAACTCGAGAATATATTGTCCCTTTTGAAGAAAATGAAAAATATAAATTCTTAGAAGGCCTGGACTCCTTACAATTCTCTTCCATCTGGCGCTTTTCGTACGATGTTAAGTTCATAAATACCGGCGATACAATTTACCGTAATCTTAAGAATTTTAAAATGTTAGAAATAAAGCCTTTTAGCAAATACATGGACTATTTAAAGGATATTGGGAGAAACGATGTCTATTTCAAAAACTTGCAGCAAGAGTTTGATGGTGCAGGAAACATGATGTTGAATACATCGGAATGGTTCCCGAAAAATCACATGAATTTTGATTTCACGATTCCTAAAAACAGATTATGGGCAGCAATCTATCTTTTAAGAAGAGAGGAAAATACTAAAATGAAACTCCATAGATATTTAAAAAATAAATAAAACCGATTTGCCAACAAAACTATAAGTTCTTGCTAACTGCGTAGACCAAAACAAAAAGGTTTCCGTGCCTCCTTGCTGCTCATAGCCCAACCATTACTATTTATTAGTTTTCTATAATAAATATTTTTTAGGACGTTGTCTTCTGTACTATGTATTCTTCAGCCCGTTCTCTCCATTGCCCTATTAATGGGATAAAATTCTGAAACCCTTGTTTTTCAATAATTGATAATATTTCAATCCATGCAAACCTTTGCATAAAATTGATATTGTTATCCTTCCTATAACCGCTATTTTTAGATTGATTAAATGAAAGTAAGCGTTTATTTCGCCAAGGTATGGACTTCCTAAAACACACAAAATATTATGTACTTATAGTCGTATGGGTATTCGCATCTTCTTGTACCTCAAAAAAAGGAATACCCATGGAAGAATACAAAATAGCAGTGATTGCAGATGTGCATTTGCAAGACGTCTATGGCAAGCTTGAGGATACTGATTACGCAGGCTTAAGAAATCCTAAAAATGGAAGGTACGCGCTCATAAGAACTATGGGGTCCCAATTGCGCTCAACAAGAATTTTTAACGAGAATTATTTTGCGTTTTTAGCCGCACTTGATGATGTAGCGAAGAGAAACATAAAATATGTTCTGCTTCCTGGGGATTTCTCTGATGATGGACAGCCATTACATATACGGGGATTGAAACGAATTTTGAATCAATACTCAAAATTACATGGTATTTCTTTTTTTCTGATTACCGGAAACCATGATGTCGTTCAACCTTATGACCATGTAGATGGAAAGTTCGATTTTTTAGGGAAAGACGGAATACCACAACCCATACTATCTCATTCAGCCTTATATAAGTTGGATTCCAGCAAAGCTCATTCGGTAGTGATTACCCGTGACATACAAAATTTGGGATATCGGGGGATTACAGGACTTTTGGGTGATTTTGGCTTTTTTCCTCAAAAGAATAACCGCTATTGGGAATCCCCTTTTTCAGACTATACCTATGAAACCTATAATTTTCAAAAGGCAAAAAAATCGGCTTCGTTGGAAAACAGAAGCTATTTAATTCCTGAAAATGATGTTCCACTTCCCGATATCAGCTATTTGGTGGAACCCACAGACGGGCTTTGGTTACTTGCACTTGACGCGAATACATATCTCAAAAAAGAAATAAAACCCAACGATAGTAAATTTTCACAGGAGTATCCCAATACTGGTCTTGGACTTGACAATCTCTTAAAAAGCAAAAAATACCTTATTGACTGGGTGCAAAAGGTAGTCCAAGAAGCTGAAAAACGTGGAAAAACTCTCATTGCCTTTAGTCATTATCCTATGGTTGATTTTAACAATGAGGCATCAAACCATATCGATAGTTTATTAGTGGGCAGTAAGATGCAATTACAAAGGGTCCCCGATGAAAATGTAGCTAGAATGTTCGCAGATGCTGGTTTAAAAGTTCATTTTGGCGGCCATATGCATATGAATGATACTGGAATCAGAACTACAAAAAAAGGAAACACCATCGTAAATATTCAAGCCCCTTCTTTGGCGGCTTACATCCCTGCCTACAAACTATTAACTATTAAAAAGGATAATTTGATGGATGTGCAGACCATAGTCATTGATTCAGTTCCTCGTTTTGATGAGTTTTTTGAATTGTATGAACAAGAACACAAGTACCTTGAAAGCATGGGACAAGAGGATATTTGGGATATAGATATTTTATCTTCAAAAAATTATCATGAATTTATTACCTGGCACTTGAAAGAATTGGTTCGCTTACGATTTCTAAAAGCAGAATGGCCTTCAGATTTCGCGGGCTTCTTATTATCACTTTCTGGGGAAGATTTACTTGTACTCTCGCAAATGAACAACAATTTATCTTTTGAAGAAATATTAAAAAGTAACAAGAAAGATGCGGAAAGGTCTTTGGATTACAGAAAAGACGCACTAATAAAGGTTAAAAATATTGGAATGGAACCGGCCCAGTTTGGCAAATGGTCTGGGTTTGATTTGTTATTAGATCTTTATAGACTGCGTAGTGCTGATGAACTTGCTCTTAAAGATATAGGAAAAGAGAGGCTTAGCCAGTATAAGTTGATCATAAATTCTTTCCTAAATCAAGAGCGGGCACTTTTGGAAAATGACCCTATGAAAAGAAATATGATAGAACTGATGTCTTTACTGAAAAAATTCTTGAACGGAGCACCATCCGACCATTTTGAGGTAGATTTAAATAAAGGAACGGTGCGTTCTCTCAAAAACAAAAACATTATTGATCTTAAAATCAAACCTTGAACAAAAAATGAAAACCAACAAAAAAATCATCTTTTTTACACTGCTTCTTTTAGGCCTAATTCAATTATTACCAGCCCAAGAAAAAATGCCTATTGACTATGTAAATCCACTAATAGGATCATCTGCATTAGGCTTTAACGAGGGTATGGATGGTGGAGGAACCATGCCCTGTGTAGGCCTGCCCTTTGCTATGACCAATTTTGTAGCCCAGACTCGTGAAAACAAAATAAGTGAAATGCCCTATGTTTATGAAGACAAAACCATTAAGGGTTTTATGGCGACCCACCAACCTACTGTATGGATGGGTGATTACGGCTATGTTAGTATCATGCCCCAAATAGGGGACTTAAAACTGCTCCCCAACGATCGGGCATTACCTTTTTCTCGGGATAGCGAGGTCTCCAAACCTCATTACTATTCTGTTACCATGGAAGACGACAACAAGGAAATAAAAGGTGAAATTGCCGCTTCATCACGCTGTGGTATGTTTCAGTTTACCTTTCCAGAATCGGAAGAATCACACCTCATTGTTCAAGGAATCAATATAACGGAGAACAAGAAGGCATTTCAAGGCTATTTGGCCGTAGATGACGAAAAAAGGGAAATTACAGGCTATAACCCTGAAAGAATGTCTTCCCATTTAGGGCCAGAACTATCCAACTTTAAGGGATATTTTGTAATACAATTCGACAAGGAATTCGAATCGTTCGGAACATGGAATTCTTTTCGCACCGAACCCGATATTGTGGTATTAGGCAAGGAACAATATGGCGCCCGTATGGGAGGCTATATTAGCTTTAAGACCAAAAAGAACGAAAAAGTAAAAGTAAAGATCGCGACATCCTTTATTAGTATTGAACAGGCACGTCAAAATCTACTCATTGAAATTCCGGATTGGAATTTTAACAACTTAGTTACCAAAACAAAAGACATTTGGCAAGAGAATTTAAGTAGAATACAAGTTAAGGGCGCATCCGAAGAACAGAAAAGCATCTTCTATACAGCCTTGTTTCATACCATGTTGTTTCCTCGCGAATTCTCGGAATACGGTCGGTACTACAGTCCCTTTGATGACAAAATTCATCAAGGTGTCTCGTATAACGACTTTTCGTTATGGGATACTTTTCGGGCATTGCACCCCCTATTGCATTTTACCCACCCAGAACGCGTTAGTCCCATGGTACAATCCTTATTACAGATGTACGAGGAAGGGGGTTGGCTGCCTAAATGGCCCAACCCCACCTATACCAATATTATGATAGGAACCCATGCAGATGCTGTTATTGCTGATGCCTACGTTAAGGGGTTTAGAGATTATGATATAGACCTTGCATACGAAGCCATACGAAAAGATGCCATGCAGCCCCCAAATAAGGATACCGAAAAGCATTGGGGCGATCGTGATGAGGGGAATTTATATGAGGCTAGAGGAGGCTTGACTTACTATCATTCCTTGGGGTATGTGGCCGCAGATAGAACCCGCGAATCTGTTACTCGAACTATCGAATTTGGCATCGACGATTTTTCCATCGCCCAAATGGCAAAAGATTTGGGGAAAACAGAAGATTATAATCGATTGATGACTTGGAGCAAAAACTATAAAAATCTGTATAATCCAAAAACCGGATTTTTAAATGCTCGCTTATTTAATGGCGATTGGCACGGAAATTCCCAAGAAGGGTTTACCGAAGGAGGAAAATGGACTTACCTGTTCGGTGCTCTTCATGATATATCTGGAATGATGGAAATCTATGGCGGAAAAGAGGAATTTGCTAAGAAATTAAATGAAAACTTTGACGCAGGCCACTATCGGCATGATAATGAACCAGGACACCATTATGCCTACCTATTCAACTATGCAGGACAACCATGGAAAACACAGGAATTGATTAGGAAGCATACCTCGGTGGAGAATTTTAGAAATGAACCCTTAGGCATTAACGGAAACGATGATTGTGGACAAATGTCAGCTTGGTACGTTTTTGGAGTAATGGGTTTTTATCCGGTAACCCCTGGAACAGAAAGCTTTGCATTAGGAGCACCTCAGTTTCCAGAAATTACTCTGAAATTAAAAAAGAATGGCAAGCCAAAAAGCTTTACCATAATAGCAAATAATATCTCTGAAGATGCTATGTTCATTCAATCTGTAAAATTAGATGGAAAAAGGATCACCACACCCTTTATCACCTATACCCAGATTATGAATGGTAATAGACTTGTATTTGAGATGGGCAGCAATCCGAATACCAAAGCCTTCACCGCAATGGATTGAACAAAGTAAGTTACTGTTATTTTGTTCTGAAAGTTTCAGTAGTAGACCAATCACTCCAATTCAGGTTTTGATCGCGATAACGTACTCTCCAATAATAAGTCATATTATGCTTTAAACGATTCGTTTTTTCATCAGAAAGGTCATCATCCTGTTGTCTATTTTCCTTGTAGTACCAATTTTCATGTTGCTTCCAACTATCAAAGATGGGTTTTGTAAAATTCTTGGAAGTCGCCACTTGCCAATGGGAAGCCGCATGAAAGGCATCTTTAAAAGTGCTGTTAAATTCACCGCCCATCAACATGACTCCAGCTATTTCTACAGTTTCATCCCTTGGCGATATGGCTGCAGGAGCCATTGGTTTTCTTTCCTTCTTCCAAATAGTAATACTATCCCTTAGCTCGTTGGCTCTATATTTACCTTGATTTCCCCTACTAATTCTTTTTATAGTAAACTTTGGGTCCTCTTTGCTGCCATCAACCTCAACCATCACAAAACCATATTCGTCTTGTGTGACAGTAAACTCATCATAATCACGACCTTCGAATTCGCCCCAATTGTCTATCGCGCCTCCTGCAGAGGCTACATTTATCCATAAATGTTTATGGTCTTTTGACTGTCCTCTTGAATATCCATGCGTATGACCAAAGAAATGTATGCTTGGCTTTCCTGTTTTTGTAGTGAATTTTTCTAACGCTTTTACAACTTCTCCTGAAAAATCCGCTTCCCCAGGTATCCATAATTCTGATTTATGAGGATGATGCAATTGGGCAAATACAAAATCGATACTATCTTCCTTAGCGGTTTTTTCTAAGAGCTTTTCTAACCATGTTTTTTGTTCTTTGATATCTCCATAGCCAGTATTAGAATTCAAACCGATTATTCTGGTATTTCCATAATCTTTATACCACCAATGTTCTGCATAAGCGGGGGTTCCATTTTTAGGCAGGCTAAAGTATTTAAAATAAAAGACTGAATTTCTTTCGTGATTTCCAAGCACGGGGTAAACGGGAACATTGGCGAACAATTTTTCTGCAGGATTAAAGAAATATTTCTTCCATTGAAAATACTCAGCCCCATTTTCAACCAAATCTCCTGGAACCAAAACCATGGCCAGATTATTCGATAGCTTACCCTTAAATTCTTTACTCAAATAGGTGAGTATGCCCTCATTTACGACCTCAGAAAATTTATTAGGCTCATTATGGTCATACTGCATATCACTCATGGCAACGATATTGAAAGATTCGTTGTCATTGGCAAAGGGAGGAGTTTTAAACTGAAAAATAGCCGAGGTGGCGCTTCCCGTCTTAACGCGGTAATAATATTCGGTAAATCGTTTTAGTCCATCGATCCTTACCTCGTGCATTCTAGATTCACTATAATTTATATCAAAAGCTTTACCCTTAGTACTGTTCTTAAGTTTTTGTGTTTGCCCCCACTCAACTATACTTTCTTCTCCTACTGAGGTTTCCCAATGTATTTTTATTGAATTCGGTGATGCATCTTGTATATAGGGTTGTACCAAGATGGTTACCTCTTTTTTTTGCGCATTTGCTAAAAAAGGAAATAGCAAAAACATGAGACATACTAGACGGGTGATTCTCATTGGTGAATTATTTTACGAATTGGTTTTTCCAAATTGGCACTACTTCACAATAAAAAAAAGGTTTCCCTGTACCAAAAGAAAGTTGTTACAATACAATTTGAGCAAATACCGGACAATGGTCTGATAAAAAAATGTCATTCAACATTTCAGAAAAAACTGCATATTTATTTACTTTACTAACTTCTTTAACAAAAATATAGTCGATTATTTTTCTTTCTTTTAACGGCCTATTATCAAAACCACAAGTAGTCCAATCGGGTCCATAAGTCGACGCGGCCACACTACTAGAATTGACCAAAGTATTATCCCCATCTGGTTCAATCAGGGTTTTTATACCTTCCGATTCTGGAACAAGATTAAAATCACCTGTTAGAATTAGAGGAAGACCTTTTGCCAATTCCATTGATTTTTGCTTCAATAATTTAGCACTTTCAACTCGGGCTACTTCTCCTATATGATCAAAATGCGTATTCATAAATATGAACTCTTTTCCCGTGGCCTTATCTTTGAATACCGCCCATGTTGCAATTCTTTCTAAGTCAGCATCCCAACCTCTGCTAACTTTTTGGGGCGTATCACTTAACCAAAATGTACCGCTTTTTAATTTTTTAAATCTATTCTTTCTATAAAAAATTGGGGCGAACTCTCCCTTTTTCTTGCCATCTTCCCTTCCAACACCGACGATTCCATATTGCTCAATGTTGGCTTCTAAATAATTCAACTGCGTTACTAAAACCTCTTGCATACCAATGATATCCAAATCGTAAAAATTAATCATTCGTACCACATTCTCCTTTCGATGATGCCAATTCTGTTTGCCATCCTCTGGATTATCATATCGAATATTAAACGACATGGCGTCGATGGGTTTATCTTTTTGAGCAAATAAGAGTGTCGAAAAAAATAATATTTGTAATAGTATTATAGCGGTTTTTTTTTTCATGAATCGGCTTCTTAATATCTAGAGATTAATTTGAAATGTTGAATCGTAAATCAGCACTAACCAATCTCAGAAATTTTTACTGGTCTATTCTCATTGAGGGATTTGATGGCGGCAAGCCCTATTTTAAGCGACTGGAGACCATCGTCTCCGTCAACTGGCATTACCGTACCATTTTGGAGGCCTTTTATAAAGTCTCCCATCTCGGTCCTATAAGCTTCCTCATACCGTTCCAGAAAAAAATGTACAGGCAAGGCCGCATGTATGCCTTGCTTGTTATACAGTTTATGTGAATCATGAAAATTATTATTAGACTGCACCATCCCTTTTGAGCCGAACACTTCAACCCTTTGGTCATAGCCATAGGAAGCTTCCCTACTGTTGTCTATAATTGCCATGGCACCATCAGTATAGGTTAAGGTAACAACCGCAGTATCAATATCGCCGATAGCCCCAATTTCGGGATCTATCAAAACACCACCCTTAGCATATACTTCCTCAACTTCCTTGTTAACAATAAAACGCGCCATATCAAAATCATGTATGGTCATATCCAAAAAGAGCCCTCCCGATTTTTCAATGTAGCTTAATGGTGGTGCCCCAGGATCTCTGCTAGTAATCTTAACCAAATGGGGCACTCCTATAGCATCATTTTTTACCAATTCTCGTACCTTTCTGAATTCTTTATCAAACCTGCGGTTAAAACCGAGCATCAATTTTACGTCAGTATCCTTAACAACTTTCAATACCTCTAAAACTCTACCCAAAGAAAGATCTAATGGTTTTTCGCAGAAAATATGTTTTCCTGCCTTTGCGGACAACTCAACAAAATCAGCATGTGTGTCAGTAGGCGAACAGATTAAAACGGCATCAATTTCTGGAATGGCTAACATTTCTTCGAAAGTACCTGCTGCATTTGCAATACCCTTGTCCTTGGCATATTGCTGACATTCTTCAAGAGGGTCCATTGTCGCGACGACATCAACACCTTCCATAAGAAGTAAATTTTCCAAATGAATTTTTCCTATCCTTCCCAATCCTGCAACAGCGAAATTTATATTTTTCATCTATTTGTTATTTATTAAAGTCCTAAGCTTTTAATGAAATCTCTGTTGGCTTGCGCACATATTTTTGGATTTCCCATACCCGGAAGTATATCTTGTTCTACTACAATCCAATCTTTATATTCCCGATCATTCAGAAGATGTACTACAGTCTTAAAATCTACTGCCCCCTTTCCGAGCTCACAGAACACCCCTCTTTTTATAGCATCAAAATAATCCCCATTTGCTGCTTGCGATAGCTTTGCTGCTTTGGGATCAAAATCCTTAAAATGCACATGCCATATTCTATCTGAATGTTTCTGTAGGGCCTCAATAGGATTGCCGCCGCCAAAAGCATAATGTCCCATATCCAAACAGAGTCCCAACAACTTGCTATCCGTTAAGGACATGAGCTTATCTATTTCTTCCGGTGTCTCCACATAACCGGCACAATGATGATGAAAAACAGTTCGTAAGCCATATGCTTCCTTAACCGCCTTGGCCACTTTTTCAGCACCCTCGGCATACACGTTCCATTGTTCTTCTAAAAGACCCATTTCAGTTGTTATTCTTCCAGCGTTCTGAGTACGTTCCGGAACAGCGCCATTATCATCTGCCAATACAATAAATGCGTTTTTATAACCAGCATTGTACATCAATTCCGCAACTTGCAATGCAGCTTTTATCCCAGCTTCGTGCTTATTCACATCGGCCAAGGCAACTGGAACAAAAGCACCCAGTAATTCTAAATCTCTTTTCTCAATTTCCGCCTTTAACATGTTTGGATCTGTAGGCATATAGCCCCAATCTCCAAGTTCAGTACCTAGATAACCCGTTTCCTTGATTTCATTTAAAACCTGTTCAAAACCGATTTCCTCCGATTTTTCTGCTAGGTCAAATTCTAGAGCACCCCAAGAGCAGGGAGCATTTGCAATTTTAATCATGCTGGTTTCATTTAAAATTTACGAGACCATATATTCGGCCATCTTTCAATAATCACTTTGGTCTGCGTGAAAAATTCGATTGCGTGTTTGCCCTGACCATGTAAGTCGCCAAAGAAACTATCTTTCCATCCACTAAAAGGAAATTGTGCCATTGGGGCGGCTACTCCAATATTGATGCCGATATTACCTGCGTCTGCCTCGTTTCGAAACCTTCTTGCGCTGGCACCACTACCGGTAAACAAACAGGCCATGTTTCCGTAATTACCGCTGTTTACAAACTGTAAAGCTTCATCTATATTTTTCATGGAAATCAAACTCATTACAGGGCCAAAGATTTCTGTTGAAATAAGTTCTTTGTCCAAGGCCACATTTTCCAGAATTGTGGGCGTTATAAAATTACCCTTTTCGTACCCCGAAATAGTAGCATTTCTACCGTCAAGAAGCACCTGCGCTCCCTCGTCGATTCCTTTTTGTATCAATCTCTCTATCCTATTTTTACTATCTGGAGTGATTACTGGGCCCATGCTTACACCTTCTTCCCAGCCGTACCCGGTTGTTCTTGATTTTACGGCTTCGTAAAGCGCATCTTTGACCTGTCTTTTTTCATCATCAACAGTAATGATCGTTGAGGCTGCCAAACAACGTTGTCCGGCACAACCATAGACCGAATCCGCGATAATTTTAGCAGACATTTCTATATCTGCATCAGGCAAAACAACTACGGGATTTTTGGCCCCCCCTTGTGCTTGCACCCTTTTTCCATTGGCAGTACCCTTTGAGTAAATGTATCTTGCAACAGGTGTACTACCCACAAAACTAATGGCTCTGATGGTAGGATGCTCCAAAATAGCATCTACAGATTCCTTGCCGCCATGTACCAAACTGACCAGCCCTTTTGGAATATCCAATTGATCAATAAATTCGAAAATTTTCATCATGGTCAACGGTACTTTTTCTGATGGTTTTACGATAAAGGAATTGCCCGTTGCTATTGCATATGGCAAAAACCAAAATACGATCATACTTGGGAAATTAAAGGGAGTGATGCAGGCTGCAACACCTAAAGGTTGCCGAATCATCATCTCATCTATTCCCGTAGCGATATCCTCAATAACATCACCTGCCATAAGCATCGGTGTACCACATGCCACTTCAACGTTTTCAATGGCTCTTTGTATCTCACCAATAGACTCGCCCTTTGTCTTACCTGATTCGTTGGTAATTATTTCCGCGAGCTCTTCTAAATTATTTTCCAACAAGGATTTCAAATGATACAACACTTGTACCCGTTTCATTACAGGAACTTTACTCCATTCCTGATATGCCTTATGTGCTGCAACAGTTGCTTGTTCAACATCTTTACTAGTGTCCGAACCACAAGGCACTTTAGCTAAAATTTGCTGATTGGCAGGGTTTAAAACAGCTACTGTTTCTTTTGAGGCACTATCCGTCCAGCGACCGTCAATATAATTTTTTAATATGTCCATTTTTTATTGCTTATTGCTATTTATAAATATTGTTCATTCATGCATTGGTACCCAGTAAAATATAAATCAAAATCGTTACGGCACACAGGCCAATCGACATGGGCTTGGTGTATTTCCATGACACCAAATTGACCGCACCGACATCGGTAATTTCGTACATATTCTTTCTTGGAGAAAAATAAGATACCGCGTACATGATAATCACATTCAAAACAAACTCAATGCCCCACAAATGCACAAAGTGTATTCCATGGCTAGTATAGCCCCAGGTCATAAAGATGTAAAAACACAAGCCAAAGATCAATGCGACCTTGGCCCCTAAAGCCGAAACTTTTTTCATGAAGAAACCTGCCAATAGAATCGAAGCTATTGGGATAAAGAAAATACCGTTCAATTCTTGCAGTAATTGGTAAAGGCCGTCGGAGGCATTTGCGACCATTGGTGCGGCAAAGATGGCTACCACCGCTAAAATAGCCGAGGTTGCCTTACCGATTTTTACAAGTTTTTTATCACTAACATCTTTGGCAATGTGTTTCTTAACAATATCAACACTAAATAGTGTAGCGACCGAATTCAAGACGGAATTGAAGGTGCTCAACACCGCCCCCATGATTACCGCAGCAAAGAAACCTATCAACCATACTGGTAATACTTTCTTTACCAATTGTGGATATACAGAATCTTGCTGATCGAAATACGTATCCTGAAAATAATAATAGCAAATTACCCCGGGTAGAATAATCACCAATGGAATCAATATTTTAAAAAGACCTGTCAATAAAAGCCCCTTCTGTGCCTCTTTTAAATTTTTGGCACCCAAAGCCCTCTGTATTATGGTTTGGTTCATTCCCCAGAAATAAAGCTGGTTGATAATCAGACCCGTAAATAACACTTCGAAAGGCAATACGGAATCGGGCGCCCCAATAACATTGAATTTTTCCGGTGCAAATTCATACACTTTTACCAATCCGTCTATAATATTATTGTCGCCAATGGCCATCAGCGCTAGTATCGGAATCAATAATCCTCCGAGTAACAGACCAAATCCGTTAATAGTGTCGGAATAGGCCACCGCTTTCAGCCCTCCAAAAATTGCGTAAATGGAACCGATCGTACCGATCACCACTACCGTAATCCAAAGGCCTTGAGTTTTATCCACTCCTAAAAGCTCTGAAACACCAAATAAGCTTTCAATACCTATGCCTCCAGAATACAATACTATCGGCAATAAGGTAACTACAAATGAAAAAATTAATATAGCCGCGACCATAGTTCTAGTGAGACCATCAAAACGATTTTCCAAAAATTGGGGAATGGTGGTCAGACCCATTTTAAGATATTTGGGTACAAAAAAGATAGCGGCTATTACTAATGCTATGGATGATGTGACCTCCCAAGCAATGACTATAAAACCATTGACATATGAATTGCCGTTCATCCCGATGAGATGCTCGGACGAAATATTGGTCAACAACATCGATCCTGCAATAACGGTTCCAGTTAAAGTTCTTCCCCCTAAAAAATAGCCTTCCGATGAACCTAGGTTTGTTTTTCTTAAACTGTACCAAGTAAAGAGGGCGACACCCCCTGTAAAAAGGATGAAAGAAGTGAGTGTAATAATCAGGTCGATGTCCATTTGGTCGGTCGGGATTTATAGATAGTATTTTTGGGTTTTCTTATTCTTCATATACGTCTGGTACGATTCACTTACCGCGGTTTTTTCTGATACTTCGGCTACTGCAACGTCCCACCAAGTGAAACCGGGAACCCCTTTCTTTCGGTCAACTTGAATATAAATCAAAGTGGTGTGATCTATGGTCTTTGCCTTTATAAGGGCTGCATTCAATTCTTTAACATTAGAAGCTTTAATAACATACGCACCCATACTGGCGGCATTGGCGGCATAATCAATGGGTAACAAGCCTCCATCAAGTTGTTTGGTCTCCTCGTTGCGATAACGATAATAAGTGCCAAAGCCCTCACTTCCCAATGATGCGGACAAGCCTCCGATACTAGAATATCCATCATTGTTCAATAAAACAATGGTCATCTTTTGTCGTTCTTGGATTGAAGTAACTATTTCTTGCGACATCATCAGGTAACTACCATCGCCTACCAACACATATACTTCACTATCAGGACTTGCCATTTTAGCTCCTAATCCACCAGCGATTTCGTAACCCATACAGGAATAGCCATATTCCAAATGGAAGCCCTTGGAATTTCTGGTACGCCATAGCTTGTGGAGATCGCCAGGAAGGCTTCCGGCAGCACAGACCATAATATCTTTGGCATCTGAAAAAGTATTGACAGCACCGATTACTTCTCCTTGAAAAGCTGGTACTTCATTTTTTTCAGCATAGATTTCAGAAACAAAAGCATCCCAACTGGTATTAAATCCTTCTATCTTTTGGCGATACAGGTCGCTTACCATAAAATCAGATAAATGCTTGTCAATTTCCTCAAGAATTGCTTTTGCATCCCCCACCAAAGGGAGGGCACCATGTTTGAAGGAGTCGAATTCTGTAACATTAATATTGATAAACTTTACTTTAGGATGTTGAAAAGCCGATTTCGAGATAGTGGTAAAGTCACTATATCGTGTCCCTAAACCAATGACAAGGTCAGCCCCTTTTGCAATTTCAATAGCTCCTGGGGTCCCAGTTACGCCCGCAGCACCCAAATTTTGGGGTTCATCATAGTTAAGAGAGCCCTTTCCTGCAAAAGTTTCTGTTACGGGTATCCCCGTTCTGTTAACTAGTTTTTTTAGAATTTCAGTTGCACTACTGTAGATGGTTCCACCTCCTGATACTATCAAAGGGCTTTTACTCTCTTTTATTTGTGCGATGGCTTTCTCCAAAAGCGTTTGATCTGGCATTGTTCTACCGATGTGCCATATTCGTTTTTGGAACATTTCAACAGGGAAATCGAAAGCTTCGGCTTGCACATCCTGGGGGATACTTAAAGTAACAGCACCAGTTTCTGCTTGCGAGGTTAATACCCGCATAACTTCGGGCAAGGAGGTAATCAATTGTTCGGGGCGATTGATACGGTCCCAATATTTTGAAACAGGCTTAAAACAGTCGTTTACCGATATGTCTTGTGTCGATATGGATTCCAATTGTTGCAGAACGGGTGCAACGTGCCGTGTTGCAAAAATATCTCCTGGAATCAGTAATACCGGAATACGATTAATCGTCGCTGCCGCTGCTGCAGTAATCATATTGGTGGCTCCTGGACCAATAGAAGAAGTACACACAAACGTCTGCAAACGATTTTTTACTTTAGCAAAAGCCGCTGCCGTATGTACCATACCCTGTTCATTTCGCGCCACATAAAAAGGGAAATCGGGGTTTTGATGCAATGCCTGTCCAATACCGGCGACATTACCATGACCTAAAATCCCAAAACAACCTGCAAAAAATTTATTTTGTACACCATCCCGCTCTACATACTGATGTTTTAGATATTCGATAGTGGCTTGTGCCACTGTTAGTCTTTTCGTGTCCATTTAATTTAAAATTTAAAATCCGCCGTTTTTTTCAATAAACTCCAAAGATTCCGTCAAGGACGGCATAAAATTGGCACATCCCTTTTTAGTTACTACATGCGCACCACTTGCGTTGCCCATGCGGCATGATTTGTACAAATCCCAATCTTGCAAAATTCCATAAAGAAATCCACTAGCAAAGGCGTCACCTGCCCCAAGGACATTCAGTATATCTACAGGAAATCCAGGTACATCTTGCCTTGAACCATCCTTCCCGTAAATGCTCGCACCATCTTTCCCCCTTTTAACTATTAGGGTTTCGATACCGGTAGATAATAAGCGAGCTATTGATTCATCGATATCTCCTTTAATCTCAGGAGCAGATATTTGTTGATCTTTTATAGTCACTTGTGATGCACTTTCCATGGTAGCAGCCAATATTTCCTCTTCTGTACCTATGGCAATTTTGACCTTTGGCAAAACAGCACGCATCGTTATTCCAAAAGCCCTATAATCGTGCCATTGGTCTGCCCTAAAATCCAAATCAAGAACTAGTTGAACATTATTTTTATTGGCTATTTCAGCTGCGTAAAAAGTAGCACTTCTTGAGGGTTCCATATTCATGGCTGTGCCGTTGATTAACAAAATTCTATACATAGGAATGTTAGCCTTATTGACATCATCGATATCTATCTGACTATCGGCAGCATTGTCCCTGTAAAATACCAATGGAAATTTATCAGGGGGTTCAATACCCAAAACAACAGCGCTACTCCGGGCAGTATTTTTAACAGGGATACAGTCCGTATGAACTCCTTCTTTATTTAAGAAATTAACAATAAACTCTCCTACTTTGTCATTTCCAACGGCAGTTAATAAACTTGTAGTGACCCCCAAACGAGCACATCCAACTGCAATATTCAAGGGAGAGCCACCAACAAAAGCGTCGAATCCCTGTATGTCATTAAAAGCGGAACCAATATTTTGGGAATACAAATCGATAGATGATCTTCCGAAAGTGATAACGTCATATTTTTTAGATCCCATTTAATGTTTTTTAATTTTGGTTCATTTCGGCGGTTACCAACGGCAATCTTTTATCTTGAGAAGTCCATGAATCGTATATCCATTCATGATCGGGATCTGTGGTATTGGCCAGGCATTGATCTGTTCCAGCCAAAAAATTAAGATAATAACAATGAAAACCATGTTCTGCAACTACAGGATGAAAACCTCTGGGGATCATCACTACATCATTGTGTCGCGGCCTTGCAATTTCATCCAAAGATCGATCTTTGGTGTATATCTGTTGAATGGCATAGGCTTCTGGTTTTTGGAACTTATAGAAATAGGTCTCTTCTTGAATTGGTTCTAAAACAGTGCCATCTTCTGCCAGAATACGTTCGTCATGCTTATGCGCTGGAAAGGAACTCCAATTTCCTGAGGGAGTATATACTTCCCTTACAACAATACTATGACATCCAAAGCCGGGAGGAACTAAATCGTTGAATTGTCTCGTAGCATTGTCCCCGCCAAAAATAACAACGGGTGTCTCTTCCGGAGTAACGAATTTTGCTTCGAAATCTCCATCCGATTTACACCAGCCATAGGCAATATCCAAAGCGTCACTCGTTGCCTTTAAGCTAAATCTTGTCCCTCTTGGTAAGTATAACGTGTGCGCCACTCCCTTAAATACATCCGTACGCCCATTTAAGGTTTCCCAATTTCCTTTATCACTTTCCACCTTAAAATTTCCACTCAACAACACAATGACCAATTCATTTTCTTGAGTATTCCATTCCCAGGTTTCATTTAAAACCATTTCTCTGGCTTCAAAACTAAGGTGCTCCCAGTTGGCCGATTCGGGGGTGATACTATGGTATACGTCCGATTCGGTTTTTGGCTTTACTACTAATCGAGATATTGCGCTCATATTGTTTACTATTTGAAGAATTGACTTGCTTTATTTGTGGCGTTCAAAAGGTCGAATTTCTCTAACATGAAAGCCTCGTAGGCCTCAATATATTTTTGTCCTGGAATTATAGGGTCAAAAAGTTCTGGGCTATCCTTAAAGAATTCACGGTGTATTCGCGTCCATAACAATCTTGTGTCGGTGGCTATATTTATTTTACAAACTCCGTATTTTATCGATTCTACAATTTCTTCAGATGCAACTCCAGCAGCACTTTCGTTCAATGCACCACCGGCCAGATTTATCTTCTTAATTTCCTCTTTATTTATCGCGGACCCTCCATGAAGAACTATTGGAAAATTAGGAAGCCGCCGTTGTATTTCCTTCAGAATATCGAACTGTATGCCCTGCCCTCCTGAAAACTTATATGCTCCATGACTAGTTCCCACCGCAACCGCTAAACTATCACACTGGGTTACTTGTACAAATTTTTCTACTTCTGAAGGCTTGGTATACTTCGCTTGTTTTTCATCAACTGATATATCATCTTCAACACCGCTAAGAATCCCTAATTCTGCCTCAACAAAAATATTTTTCAGATGGGCCTTTTGAACTATAGCCTTTGTTCTTTTTACATTCGTCTCAAAATCGTCATGAGACGCGTCAATCATTACTGAATTGTACGTATTGGAAGCAATTGCCTCCAACGCATGTTCTTCATTACCATGATCCAAATGAACGGCGTAAACCGCTTTAGGATAAATCTTAGATGCCGCCTCAATCATTGAAGATAACATCAATGCATGTGCATAATTTCTTGAGACAGGTGTAATTTGAACTAAAAAAGGAGCATTGGCTCTTTCACCTGCCCTAAACAGGCCATGCACTTGCTCCATAGTAAATACATTTACCGCAGCAATGGCATATTTACCATAGCATTGCTTAAAGAGTTCCTTGGGCAAAACAACCATATGAGTCCATTCTTTAGGAATAATGAAGAATTACCTCCATCAATTAAAAAAACAATAAAAAATCCATGTTAGAAAGCATAATGGATTAAAAGACTATGCAAAGGTTTGCAATATGCTATAGCTCTACCCGGTCTTTAATTATGGATGAACACTGACGCGAGGATTCCCTTATGACAAGTTCAGGCTTAAAAATTTCTTGCCGAAACCCCTTTTCGCTATTTTCATCCATAAGGCGATGCAATACTATCCTGGCCGACAGCATCCCTAGACTATAAACAGGCTGCCAGACTGTAGATAAAGAAGGCCTGAAGTACGAAGAATGTGGTTCGTCATCAAAACCTACTATTGAAATATCTTCAGGAATTTTCAAAGACATTTTTCTAGCCATATGCATAGCGGAAATAGCAATATTATCATTCATGGCAAAAATAGCATCGGGTGAATTTGGAAGTTTTAATAATTTTTTGGCAGGTTTTAGCCCATCGTCATGTGAAAAGCCTGTAACATGAGCAATATATTCCTTTCGAATCGGAATTTTTGCATTTTCTAAAGCATCCAAGTAACCTTGAAGTCTATGTTTCGTGGTGCTTAGGTTCAAAGGCCCACCCAAATGGGCGATATTGGTACAGCCCGATTTGATTAGATATTCTACAGCCTGAAAAGCTCCTGCGTAATCATCGACCAATACTTTATCGGCCTCAAATCCCGGGCAGTCTCTATCAAAAATTACTACAGGAATACCATTCTTTTGTAGCGTTCGGAAATGGTCAAATTTTTTGGTTGCCGAAGCTGGTGATACCAACACCCCATCAACTTGAATTTTTAGCAATTTTTTGATAATTACCTGCTCCTCCTCATATGATTCGTTTGAAAGGCAGATCATGATATTGTACTCCGAAGAACCTATCACATCTTGTATTCCGGTTATTATTGCGGAAAAAAAATGACTCGTAATCTCAGGAACAATAACCCCTATCGTATATGATTTTTTTTGCAAAAGGCTTAGGGCCAAAAAATTAGGCTGGTAACCCAACTTTTCGGCCAAAGTTCTAACCCGCTCCTTTGTTTCCTTCTTTATAGCCGGATTATCGTTCAGGGCACGAGAAACCGTAGACGGGGAAATATTAAGTTCGCGAGCTATATCAGTAATAGTAACCCTACCCTTTTTCATGATTGACTGGTTTTGAATTGTTCCTAATTCTTAATAGTCGATATACGCTATCAGGAATTCGCCATACCCATAAATACTTTTAAACACCAGATAGGAATTTACAACAAATTATGTTCACTTTGCTAAAACTACAAAAGAAGAAAATCGTCATTCTAGGTTTTGGAATTCCAAGATCAATTCCCCGCCCGCAATGATTTGCGAATGTGTTAGTATCAGTTCCTCTATTAAATTTCCATTAAGGAATGCCTTTTTTATAGCCCATTTTTCAGAACTATTATTTTTTGTTTTGATTGCAAATGTCTTTCCTTGATGGTATTTGGGGTGTAGACTAATTTCTACCTTATCAAAAATAGGACTACCCAATTCATAAATGGGATTTTCTTCGGTGCCACCGTTCATTTGAAAAACGCCTAACTTCATTAAAACAGATAAACTGCCCATCAGTCCCTGATCTTCATCGCCATTGTAACCTGTTGCGGGATTCAAACCGCTAAATACCGAATCAACAATTGTACGTACCCAGTATTGAGTAAGATCAGGTCTTCCAAGCTGATTAAAAATGTATGCTGTTTGTATTGAGGGTTGATTACCATAATTTATTGGTATACGGCTATATTCTGGGTGCAATTCAACCTCATGGGAGCTGCCCGATGTAAAACCCAGCTTCTTTGCAGTCTCAAATTGTGTATTCAATTTGTGAATAGCTTTTTCAGTTCCTCCCATTAGCTCAGCTAAACCAACAACATCGTGGGGAACAAACCATGTCGCCTGCGCTCCATTCCCTTCAATAAACCCATTTTCATAGCGGTATGGGTCATAATTTTTCAGCCAGTTACCCTCTGAATCTTTTGGCCGAATCCAACCAGATTCTTCGTCAAATAAGAGCTTATAATTTTTTGAACGTTTAAGAAAATATCGATAGTCATCCTTGTAATTTAATTTCTTAGCAAACTGTGCCAAGGTCCAATCTTGATACGCATATTCTAATGTCAAACTGGCCCCGTCTTGATGCCCACCGAATTTTCCTTCGGGAATAGGATACGGCACAAATCCTTTATTAAGATAATGTTCAAGTCCTCCGCCCAAGGATGTGTTGTGCTCATAACCTGCTTTGCCCATAATACCACCAAGCATGTGATTTTTCTTTAAAGCTTGGTATAAGGTGTCCAAATCATCTTTTATAATTCCTTTTTGAACCGCACTGACGACAAAGGGGGTTGAAGAGGCACCAGTCATTACATAGGTATAATTACCACCTGATGGGCCTCGAGGAATTAGTCCGCCATCTTTATAATACTGCATTAAAGAATGTACAAATTCTTCTGTGATATCAGGATAAACAAGGCCCCAAAGTGTATTCAGTGTCCATTGCGCTCCCCAAAAAGAATCTGAATTGTAATGGTTGAATTTGGGTTTTCCATTCGTTTGAAGTGGCAACTGTCCAACTTTAAAATTAGCCCCTGTATTGTCTGGATAGGCACCGTTAACATCGTTGATAGTCCTGCGCCCTTGTAAAGCATGCCAAAGGTCAGTGTAAAATCGTCGCTGCTGAATTTCCGTTCCACCTTCAACCTTGATTCTTCCCAATATTTTGTTCCATTCTTCCTTTGATTCTCTCACCACTCTTTCAAAATCCCAGTGGTCAAGTTCAATTTTACTGTTGTTTTTAGCATTTTTAATAGAAGTATAGGAGATACCAACTTTCATCAACACTTCCTTCTCATTTGCATTCGTATATACTAGAAAGTTTCCAGAATTTTGGTCTTTAGCAATGGAGTCGATTATCGAATTAAACTGCATATGAAAAAACATCTTGAATGGTTTTGGACGTCGATGTGTTGGACCCATTTCTAATTCACCCACAAGTGTTTTATCATCATATCTTTTCAGCGTACCGTTCTGGTTTACAGAAGGCCCTAAACTACCGTTTAGGTTTAACAGTATAGCATTCTTTTTCTCGGTTGGAAAGGAATATTTGTGAAAACCTACTCTTTTGGTACTCGTTAGTTCAGCAGAAATACCAAATCGTTCCAATTGTACCGAATGATAGCCAGGTGTGACCTTTTCAGTTTCATGTGAAAATTTCGAATAAAAGTCGGTGAAAATAGCGTCACTATCCTCTTTGGAAACCATAACAGGCATAACGGAAAGTCCGGAAAGCTGCCAACCGTGTACATGACTAAACCCCTTAATCGTATCAGTTTTGTAACGATAACCACTTCCCCAAGCTCCTCCTATTTGAGTGTCTGGACTAAGATTTACCATGCCAAAAGGACGAGAAGCTGATGAAAACAAAAACCACCGTGAGTTTTCCGTATCCAATTGTGGGTATACCAGATCAACATAATTTATGGAATCGGACACCTTGGTATTCTCAGTTTGTGTTTTGGCACAGCTGCTGATTAGGAATACTGTAGAAAAAGTAATCGGAATGAAATAGATGAGTATTTTACGAAATCTATTTGTAGATAAATTCATTTGGTTGGATCAATAAAAATTAGCCTTTGCAGTACTTCAGATAGAAAATATAGTGTTTTAATCTCCCCAGGTAAAACAATACTAAAAGAAACAAAGGCAGACAAATATTTGCCCACCTTTGTTCGCTAAACTAACTCAAAAAAATTATTAATATCCTTGATTCTGTTCTAAGAATCCATCTACCCCTGAAGCACCATCAATGGCACTTTGCGGAATTGGGAATAACCGCTTACTTACATTGGTATCGGTTTTGTCTGTCCAAGAATCCTCATATTTTCCAAAACGGATTTGGTCGCTCCTTCTAAATCCTTCCCAATACAGTTCAAAACCGCGCTCCCGAAATAGGATATCTGAATCAACTGCTGCTAATGACCCAGGGGTTTGATCTGGTCGTGCAGTTCTTGATGTTCTTACTTGATTAACATCAGCCAATGCCCCGGCATTGTCACCTTTTCTTAATTTCGCTTCTGCACGTATTAAATAAATTTCTGCTAAGCGCATCAACACTAAATCCACACTACTAAAGCCGTTTCCATTCGGAGAAGTACGACTAAATTGATATTTCGAAGTTCGGTACCCTGTATTGTGTAAAGAACCTTCAAGGGTGAAATTAACATCCAAGTTATGGTTTACGTAGCCTACATCACGTTCCGGTCCGTTTCCTTTTCTCTGTTGTATCGGATAAATGCTGACTTGTCCGCTATCACAGGTCAAAAAAGCACCATCATCTCCTTTTCTAGGACCCCATTGAATGCCCCTTAAAATACCCCTGTCCATCTCAAATTCCTCAGGAACAACACAATAAAAGCTGTTTTCAGTCTCGGTTTCAAGCAAAGGCGAACGCGCAGCCAAGTCTTGAACTTGCACATCAGGCACCAAAGTGTTCTTCTGATAAAATCTTGAATCTGCCTCGGAAGGATCAACAGCTCCATAAGCATCCACCCAAGTTTGATAGAAATCGGGAGTGATGGCAGGACCATCAGTACCATCTGCACTTGGAAATTCTGGTCTAGGAAACATAGAACCGGCTATAGGCCAATAAGCCCAGCGGCTGTGTTCTCTTTTTAACACCCCTCGTTGATCTGACGCAAAAATTAATTCCGCATTTTCGCGATTATCATCATTGAACAACTCAAAATATTCAGGTGACAAGTTATACAGCCCGGAGTTAATCACATTGTCAGAATAGGTTATTGCTTTATCCATATCTGCAGCCGTAAAATTAGGTGTACCGTAAGGATCACGATATACGGGAGCATTCAAGTTTAATCTTGCCAAGAAACCCCACACAGCACTCTGTGTCATTCTACCAGACCCTTTATCAGTGTTAATTACATCCACTACAGCCAAGAATTCATTTTCTATATAATCAATGGCCTCTTGGGTTCTAAGTACTTCGGAAAGTTCATTTACAGATTCCTTTTTTAGTACAATGCCCCAACTATCTAAAAGCAACATGTTCAAATAGGCACGTAAAGCCCTCATCTCATGCAAAGCTCCTGTTGCTTCCGCATTTCCTTCCTCAGACAAAGGTGTCAGCACTTCGATTGCGGCCAATGTTCTAGAGATATTTTTCGTAAGCTCGTTCCAAGAGCTACTAACCAAGTCATTGCTTGGAGTAATGGTATGCGCATGTATCGCTAAATATTTACCGCCATCAAACCAATCTGTTCCACCTCGGTAGGGCAAAATAGCCTCGTCGGAAGCAATTAATTGTAGCCCATAATAGTTTGTATGTCTCCATGTCCAAGACACTTGCCCGTATGCTGGAGCGATAGCTCCGCTTATTGCTTCGGCTTGTCCTCCGAATTCAGATTCATCAAGTCTTTCTTCCTCTAAATCGGTACAATTCCAATTCAACAGGGCTGAAATTACCAGTATTGTTATTAAAAATTTATTTTTCATCTGTAGATCAATTTTTTTGTTAGAATGATACGTTTAAGCCGAAAAGAAATGTTCTAGGGACCGGATAGGTAAAACGGTCGATTCCGAACGTTTGAATACCATCAATATTGTTACCTGTATTTACTTCAGGATCAAAACCTGAATAATCGCTGATTACAAATAAGTTTTGACCGGTTAGCGAAAATCGAATACCGTTTACAAGATCGCCAAACATACCCTTTGGATTTAAACTATAGGCCAAAGTAGCATTGTTCAATCGTAAGAAACTACCGTCTTCTAAATAACGGGTAGAAACTTCATTTGAGTTGCTGGTACTTTCATTTGGAAATTGAGTTGCAAAATCTGTAGTATTTAGATTTCTACTAAGTTGTCCTTTACTGAATAAGGACATCGCTGTATGATTATATATTTTATTTCCAGAAACACCATTAAAATTCAAGCCTAAGGAAAGTGCCTTGTAATTGAAATTAAAAAAGAAAGCATATATAAGATCAGGTAATGCGCTGCCTGCTGCAATTCGGTCATTATCTAAAGACTCTCCATCAGGAACAGCATCTGTAAATTCATTGAAACCCTCTGCGTTTATTCCTAAAAATTCCTTCATGTAGAAGGTGCCTACCGGCTCGTCATTTAAGTATCCATTAATAGTAGCACCTGTTTGACCCGCCCCTTGTGCGGCTCCTGATGTTAATATGGAATATGGAGAATTGACCACTTTATTATTCGTATAAGCAATATTGCCCCCAATATTATATGAAAAATCTTGGGTGACATCGCTGTTATAATCCAAGGCGAATTCAACACCGGAATTTATGATTTCCATATCATCAATGTTGGTCCAAAACTTTTCAGTAGGTTGAATAGGATCAATCTTAAAGGCAAATAGCACCACATTACTGGTTACTTTATTGAAGTAATCTAACGAACCCGTTAATCTGTTACCTAATAAACCAAAATCTACACCAACAGTAGTTTGTGTTGCGACTTCCCATTGAAGGTCTGGGTTATCTGTTCGAACGGCTACGGTCCCAAAAGGATAATCATCCAAGGTGGAGGCATTCGGATTTAGAGGATACGTATCATTATTATTCTTTGAATCAACAAAGCTTGCTAAACTTACTTTACTATCGATACCATCTTGGTTACCCGTTTGGCCCCAACTTCCCCTTAATTTCAGGTTTGTGAACAAGACATTATCGGTCATGAAATCTTCTTTATGAATGTTCCAACCCAATCCAATAGATGGGAAATAGCCGTATTTATTATTCGCTCCAAATTTTGAAGAGCCATCAGCACGCATGGTAGCGGTCAATAAATATTTACTATCATACCCATATTGCACCCTAGCAAAAAACGATTGCAACTCGTTATTGTAGGCTTGAGACGAAAGTGTGGTAGGTAATAGTTCAGTACTAATCTGGTCTTGAAACTTGGGTTCGATACCGTTGTTGGCAAAGCCATCCAATTCCAATAACTTACGCCGGAACTCGGTTTCTTGATAAGAATGACCCAATAGTGAGACAATGTTATGCTTTCCAGTCTCAAACACATAGGTTAAGGTATTTTCGACCAAAAAATTGCTATTGGTGGTGGTCGTGGTATTTAAGAATCCATCTTCGCTTCCCTCTAACAGTACATAAGGTGTTTGCTGCTGATCGCGAGTTGTTGAAGAATAATCTATACCAAGATTCAATTTATAGGTCAGTCCTTTTATGATTTCAAAGGATGGCGCAATATTAGACAAGATACGGTTTTGGTTCGCCATATCTGAGTAAATTTGATTCCGTAGAACTGGGTTCAAACGTTCCTCTAAAAATGTAGGCTCTCCATTTGTGTATGCAGGTATGGTAGGATTCAACTGTAACATATCAGAAGTTGTTGCCGTAGCATCTGGTCTTTCGTTTAAGACTCTGGAAGCCGTTAAGTTAAAATCAACATTTAAGCGCCCGTCCAAAGCTTTTTGGGTCAGGTTTGCCCTACCGGAGTAGCGTTTGAGCGAACTATTTTCGAATACACCTTCTTGATCATCAACACCGGTAGATATAAAATAATTAAACTTATCACTTGCACCGCCGCTCATAGAGAAGTTCACATTCTTCGATATACCAGTTCTTGTCAACTCGTCTTGCCAATCAGTGTTTGCTCCCTGATCGTCTAATATACCGCCAACGGCAACAACTTGTTGTCTAAATTCGGAGGCGCTGAAAACATCCTGTTTATTAGAAATCGATGATATTGCAGTAGATACCGAAAGGTTCATCTCCGTCTTACCCGATTTTCCTTTTTTAGTGGTAATCACAATAACCCCGTTCGCTGCACGAGCCCCGTAAATTGCCGTTGCAGAAGCATCTTTCAAAACATCCATTGATGCTATATCTTGAGGGTTGATAAAGTTTAATGGATTAGAGGCGAGGCCAGTCGAATTATTATCTATAACAAAGCCATCAATGACAAAGAGTGGTGTTGTACCTGCTCTCAAACTTCCTACACCACGAATAATAATATTTTGTGAAGCACCCGGCTCTCCACTTACGGAGGCCACGTTAACACCAGCTAATTTACCTTGTAAAAGTTGCCCAGGGTTCGATACCACCCCTTGGTTAAAATCTTCACTTTTTATAGAGCCGATAGCACCGGTTACATCAGATTTCCTTTGTGTACCATAGCCCACTACAACCACATCCTCCAACTGGGTTGCGTCTTCCGCGAGTTGTACAACTACATTACTCTGCCCGTTTAGTGATAATTCCTTTGTGGTATACCCTAGATAAGAAAATTCCAAAATAGCGCTCTGATTGGCGACTTCTAAAGTGAAATTACCATCAAAGTTCGTCGTTGTACCATTCGTTGTGCCCTTTACAAGAACCGTTGCCCCAGGAAGGGGAGTGTTCTGTTCATCGGTAACAATACCGGTAACCGTGGTCTGTGCCCATGAAACCGAGCCGATTCCGAGCAAGAAAATCAGCATTAAAAATTTAATTTTCTTCATTTTTGATTGTTTAAGTTAGTTATCCTTCAACCAAATAACAATAAAATTGTGATGTTCGGAATTATTTGCTACTAAAAGTCTATGCAAAGGTTTGCATAGCTTTACACCCAATTAATACAGATTTAAACATTTGGAAATGTTGTGTTTATAAAATAGTGTTATGAGATTCTTAACATTCTTGAAAATTACTTTGCCACCCAATTTTGCCGTCAATTCAAACAGTTTTAAGATTTTAATAAGGAATAAATAGTAAATGGGCAGGTATAATCTGTTTTGGAACTTTAGGGCCTTTATACAAGGCATCTAGCCAAGCGCCTCCTCCTTGATTATGATAATCTACAGTAATACGGTGCATACCCGCTGACAATTTAATGTCACCAGATTTTTCAATTGTTCCATGACCTCCATCATTGTCTACGACTAAGGTTTCGTTAATATATAATTTACTCCCATCATCAGAATTTAAATAAAATCGATATTCCCCATCTGTTTCTATTTTTAAGGATGACTCAAACCGTATGCCGAACTGGCCTCCCCTTTCGTTGATATCACCAATTCTGAACTCATAGACCTTTCCTTTCTTTTTTAGTTCTAGGTTTTCAAATACCGGAAGAAATTTCCAATCGTTACCTTCAAAATATGAAAAATGAACCCCATTTTTAGAGTCCATTTTTACCAATCTAAAATAAGCCGTTGAAATATTACTTTCCTGTTTATTTCCCGAAAATGCCTTTGCAGTTATTACTTCACTTTTGGTCAGTTCGAATGGTCCGGAATAAAATTTGGAAGTTTTATCAGGGATAGAACCGTCTGTCGTGTATCTGATTTGGGCCTTACCCAGAACTTCTATTTTCACCTTTGGCACTTCATCCACATAAAGCCCACCCGCAGTGTCATAAAGATTTGGTTTCGGATAGATTACGGGGCTTGCGATCAAAATCTTTTGATTACCCAATTCTGGATCAGGAAATCCTTCGAAAGCACTTGTCACAGGTTTTCCAATCCATGCGTAAGGTTGCTTTACACCAAGTAACGTCGCAACCGTTGCCGCGTTGTCATAGGTATAGACCTTGTTTTTTATGTTGTATCCTTTTTTAATACCCTTTCCATACAACAGAAAAGGTATTTCGATTTCATCCAAGGTCTGGCCGCCATGACCGTAACCAATACCGCCATGGTCTGCCGAGACAATAAATACAGTTTCCTCAAAAATGCCCGCCTCTTTAGTAGCTTGTACGACTGCCCCTATTTGCTTATCCACCACGCTTACTGCATCGTAATAATATTGAGTCTTATGCCCTTGTTCGTGACCCACATGGTCTACGTTATCAAAATGAATAAAAAGGAAATTTGGTTTTTTTTCGCTAATGTACTTCTTGACTTTTTCAAGTGTATCCTCATCATTTGATCCATTACTGTCATAACTCAGAGCAGTTCGTTCAATAAGTCGGCCAAATCCATTCCAAGTATAGATCGCACCAATTTCGAGTTCGGGACGTTGTTCTTTTGATACGCCAAAAATAGTAGGGAAAATATCTTCTGTTCCAGTAAGAACAGGTGGGATGTTGAAATCGTGACGTTCCCAACCATTTGAGGTAACCCCATGTTGTTCCGGTCCAGCTCCAGAAACCATCGATGCCCAGTTGGTGCTGCTGTTTGTTGGTAAAACTCCCCTTGCATTTAGCGTATATGCCCCATTCCTCACCATTTCATCTAGCATAGGCGTCGTTGCATTTATGATTCCATTGGGGCTCATCGCATCCACTCCAATCACAATAACGTGCTTAGCTTGGGCAACTTTAAGTTTACTTCTTGTTTCGTTTGTGCAGGCTGAGCCCAACATTAACAACCCGATTTGGATAAAAGGTACTATACCTGAGGAAATAACTTTCATTGCTTGATTATTTTACTTGTTTAACCGCCAGCTCTTTGTAAAGTGCAAAATCAACACTATGACTCTTAGTTGTGAATAGTATTAAAGTAGAAATAAAATGCTAGACTATATTTTAATTGGGGAGTTTGCCTATGCAAAGGTTTGCATCGCATTTCACCTTACAATCATTTTTAGTAATCCTATCTTCGTAATTACCTAGGTAAGCTCAGTGCCATTTGATATCGGTTAAGGAGTATCCTGAGGATTAACAATTTAGCCAATCATAATGTTTAAAAAAAACCTTTTACTACTCCTATTATTTTGCATTACTGTACAATTTGCTTGGGCACAGCAATTTAAATTACACTCCCATAACGACTACCAACAAAATGTTCCCTTCTGGAATGCTTACGCCAATGGGTTCAGCTCTATTGAGGTAGATGTTTTTTTAAAGAACGATACGTTGTTTGCAACGCATAGCGAGTTAGAAATCGTAAAAAATCGTACCATAGAAAATCTATATTTGCAACCTATTCAACATGCAATATCATTGCAATTGGGAAATCTAGAGGAACTGCAGCTATTGGTTGATATAAAGTCAGAGCCTTATTCGACCTTGAAAAAACTGATTTCCATTTTGGAAAAATACCCGAATATTATTAATCAAAAACTAATTTCTATTGTAATATCGGGCAATAGACCAATGGTAAACGAGTATCAAAATTATCCTGAATACATACACTTTGATTATCAAAAACTTGAAGATATACAAAACGACAGTATTTGGAATAAAGTAGCGCTAATCAGTTTGAACTTTAAAAAGTACTCATTTTGGAATGGAAAAGGAAGATTGACTGCGGATGACTATGAAAAGGCAAAAGGGATAATCGATAAAGCTCATGCCTATGGTAAACCATTCCGATTTTGGGGTACTCCAGATTCCAAAACAGCTTGGAAAGCATTTACAGATCTTGGTGTCGACTTTATCAATACAGATTTACCTTATGCATCTTCCTCCTATTTGAACACCCTTGATAAACGCGTTTATACAAATAAAATTTCTTCTAAAGTCTATACTCCTACGTTCAAGTCTGACCAAAAGAACTCCCCCATCAAAAATATCATCCTACTGATAGGTGATGGTAATGGGTTATCGCAAATTTCTTCCTCGGTTCTAGCCAATGGTGGAGATTTGACCCTTACGCAGTTAAAAAGTATTGGCTTTTTAAAAACACAATCTGCAGATGATTTTACGACCGATTCAGCTGCTGCTGGTACAGCTTTGGCTACAGGGGGGAAAACCAATAATCGTTCTATTGGCGTCGATCCCTCTGGAAGACCATTGATAAACATTACAGAACTTCTTTTTGAACGAGGGTTTGTATCAGGATGTATTACCACGGACAACATAGCTGGGGCAACCCCTTCGGCTTTTTATGCACACAGGAAAGATAGATCTGATATAAAAGGAATCATTTCAGATTTAGGAATAAGTAAACTTTCCCTACTTATTGGTGGCGGTTCGGAGACATTCGAAAAGAAAACAAGCGCAATGGGCTTTACATTGGCAGAAAGCACAAGTGTTATTGCCGAGAGTGAAGAAAAAAGGATAGCCTATTTCATTTCAAAAGATGAGGTGCCAAGTATTCTTGAGGGTCGAGGTGCGGTATTAGCAGCGGCAACCAAAAGTGGATTGGCCTTTTTGAATGCTAAGAATAAGCCATTTTTTTTAATGGTCGAGGGAGCAAAAATAGATAGTTATGGTCATCTCAATAATGTATCTGGAATTGTTTCTGAGGGAATAGATTTTGATCGGGCAATAACGGAAGCGATCAAATTTGCCGATGTCGCCGGAAACACCTTGGTCATTGTAACTGCTGATCATGAAACTTCCGGGTTTAGTATTCCGCAAGGAAATCTTAAAAATAGAATGATTGAAGGAGACTTTACTACTCACGATCACACGGGCACAATGGTACCTATATTTGCCTATGGTCCCCAGTCACAGGAATTTCAAGGGGTTTATGAGAATACTCAGGTTTTTGAAAAAATTCTTAAAGTGCTTAATATTAAGGTTCCTTGAGAATAAAGATGTTACTTTAAATTGAAGGTTCTCCTTCGCATAGCGTTAAAGTGTTAAATGAAATACCAGTGTATTATTTTTGATTGTGATGGGGTCTTGGTCGATAGCGAACTAATTACCGCCAAAGTACTTGTTAGGATGGCTAATAATTTGGGGTTGCCCATAGACTTAGATTTTGTTGTACAGGAATTTTTGGGAAAATCCCTAAATGATATTATGCAATATCTAGATACTCTTACCAATGGCCACTTACCGTCAAATTTTGAATCAGAATATAGAAGGATAACTTTTGAAGCATTTAATAATGAACTCGAGCCAATAGAAGGCATTCATTCCCTTATCGAAAATCTTAAAGTTCCCTTTTGTGTTGCCTCAAGTGGCCCAATGGAAAAAATTCGAAATAATTTAACCAAAACAGGTTTAATCAATAAATTTGAGGATAGGATATTTAGTTGTTATGAAATACAGCGCTGGAAGCCCAGTCCAGATATTTTTCTTCACGCCGCTAAAAATATGGGGGTTACACCAGATAGATGTGCCGTCATAGAAGATAGCACCATTGGTGTTCAAGCTGCTTTAGCGGGTGGTTTCGATGTTTTTATGTACTCTAAAAATGGGTATAACAATTATATCGACGGCCAAAAAGTTATTGTTTTTGAAGATATGAATGAATTGGATGTACTACTTTCCAGGGGAATCTCAGATTAGTATTCTGCCTCTTTACCAATACCTCATGCATTAGCTTACTCTTATTATTATAAGAGATTTACACCAAAACCAATTGCCCAGTCCGCAGCTGTTCCAGCATCCTACAAATAGGATTTTTTATTAGCCCCAAACACCTTAGCGCTAGTCTTCATATCCGCATAGCGTGGATCTTGCACATAATCCTGTTTTAGCATTTTGACGACCTCTACACTCAAAAAACCAAATTCACTGACCACCTTCCCGTAAAAACGATAAATGCCTCTACCTTGAAAAGGATATTTAACGGCCACGGGAGGAAAAAGAACCGTGTCAAAAACAGCACCCTGCTGATCTACTAACGTGGCAAAATACATCTGTTTACCTTTATGTGTTTTGGTATTCTTTACAGTAACAATATAGCCGTAGATATCTATATTTTTGTTCAGGTAGCGTTCCAAATCGGCACTTCCTATACTATTTTTAGGAGGTACTACCAATAGTGCGTATGGACTGCACAAGCAAAAACCCAATAACTCTAACTGGGTAAAGGCCATCTCTAAATCAGTAGTATATAATTTGGGGATTTTAAAATTTTGATGTTTAGGCTGAAATAACTTAGGATGGTCTATTTTGACGTTTTTGTTCAAAAACAAATGTGCTTTCCATAGCAGTTTATGGGTATTGGCACCAGTACATCGGAATGCATCGATACGGATTAAGATACTCACTTGTTCTATAGATATGCGCACGCGATCCAAGAAATCTTCCAAAGAAATATAAGCCCCATTTAGTGAACGTTCCTTTAAAATACGTTCAATCACACGGGTCTCCAGTTCTTTTAAATACATAAAACCTAGATACAACTGCTTACCATAAATATGGTTACCCTCAACACTATGGTTAATACAGGGTGCATTAATGCTAGCACCTAACATACGTGCCTCATGAATATAGAACTCGGACCTATAAAAACCACCACCATTATTAAGTACGGCCACCATATATTCTAGCGGAAAATAGGCTCGCAAAAACAAGGTCTGGTAACTCTCTACCGCATAGGAAGCAGAATGCCCCTTGGCAAATGCGTAGCCTGCAAAACTAGCTACTTGGTCCCATATTTCAAAAATGAGCTTGTCCTCGTATCCCTTTTCACGGCAATTGGCGATAAATTTTTCCTCCACCCTTTGGAATTCCGCACGGGAACGGAATTTACCACTCATGCCACGGCGTAATACATCGGCCTCGCCTAAATTTAGGCCAGCAAAATGGTGCGCCACCTTAATTACGTCCTCTTGATAGACCATTACGCCATACGTCTCAGGCATAATATCCAACATAACAGGATGTGCCAACTCTTCTGCCCTTCCCGCATTACGATGTCGTAAGATATACTCTCGCATCATACCACTTTTGGCTACACCAGGACGGATTATCGAACTGGCAGCCACCAAGCCTAAATAATTATCTACCTGTAACTTTTTAAGCAGCATACGCATTGCCGGGGACTCTACATAAAAACAGCCCATACATTGTGCGGTCTTGATTAAGTCATTGATTTTGGGGTCGTTTTTAAAACGCTTAATATCATGAATGTCCCACTTGGCAAATTCATCAGGTCTTGTCGCCTCCAAAATAGTGATGGACTCCTTAATTTTAGAGAGACCTCGTTGCCCCAAAATATCAAATTTATAAAGACCAACATCCTCTGCAATTACCATATCATATTGCGTTGTGGGGTACCCTTTAGGAGGTAAGTGTGTAGCCGAAAACCAATGTATAGGCTTTTCACAAATTAAGATACCACCGGCATGGATACTTAGGTAATTAGGCATCCCTTCCAAGAGCTTCGTATACTTTACCACTAGACTGGAAATCCCGTCCAGTCTAGTGTCCTGAAAATTACCGGCGCAAAGTTTATCGATCTCATCTTTGGGCAACCCAAATACTTTTCCCAGTTCACGTACCATGCCACGCCATTTAAAGGTTACATAGGTACCCAATAAGGCTACGTTCTTAAAACGATCAAAAATATAGTGCGTAATGATAGGCCTATCATGATGCGAAAAATCGATATCAAAATCGGGTGGATTGGCACGGTACAGGTTTATAAAACGCTCAAAATATAGGTCTAGCTCCATAGGGTCTACATCTGTAATACGCAGTAGATAGGCCACAATACTATTGGCACCACTACCACGTCCTACATAAAAGAAGTTACGGCTACTGGCATAGCTCACAATATCCCAATTGATAAGAAAATAGGAAACAAAACCCATCCTTTTTATCAAATACAATTCTTTATCCAAACGCGCCAGTACAGCATCGCCCCCTTCTGGATAGCGATAGGGCAAGCCCTTTTGACACAATTGCTCTAACAACTCTTCATCTTTTTTCTGACTACCCAGATAGTTTTTTAGGTTTTGTGGTTTTCGCCCTTTGGAAAAATCGAAATGAATAGAACAGGAATTCATCAAACGCTCCGTATTCTCCAAAATAAAACTGTATTCTGAAAAGGCAGCAACCAAATCTTGAAGGGGAAACATTTTTTCCTCCGGATCTGCTTGTTCTGTACTGCAAAGCTTGCTTAACAACGTATTGTTGTCTATGGCTCGTAGCAAACGATGGGCGTTAAAATCACGTTTATTACGAAAGGTTACGGATTGCTGCACAACCAGTTTATCTTTAAATTCTATTAATTTGGAAAAACGCAACCGCCTAAGATCCACAATGGAAATTCCGATATATTCATTTTCAGAAAAAGTGATTATTTCATTTTGAAGCACCTTTTCAAAAGGATAAATAACATATGCATCTTTAAATTTAGGGGAGCTTATCGGGAAGGGAATTTTGTGATGCAGGTGCTCGGAAAGATAATCGTTAAGCTCCAAGTATCCTTTGTTATTCTTTGCTATACCTATAAAAATAGGTTCTACTCCGTTCCTAAAATCGATTCCCAAAATAGGTTTGACATTAAGTTCTTGTGCCTTTCTTACAAAATTCAATCCTGCCGAGGTACTATTAATATCAGTAAGTGCCAATTGTCCCACATGATTTTCTTGGGCCAATTGTAGTAGCGCTACCTCTGAAAAAGTACCGTAACGCAAACTGTAATATGTATGACAATTTAGATAGATGTTAGACTTGTTTTGTTTCTAGCTTGATGTTACTTTAGGTTATTTTATTGGAGGTCCAGAATTTCGAATAAAACGTTATTGCGAGGCTATTTCAGCCAAAAAAATCTACTTAAACCAATACTACCATTGTTTACTGTTTCCGATGTGCTAACACAACAGGTGGTAATCCATTGAACGGATTGTGCATCCTTCCTATGGTTTTAGCATCCATACCCGATGCTCTTAGCACGCTCTTGTCCCCATAACGCTTTCTTATAGTGTCCATAGCATGGTACAGATTTAGGGTCTCTTGGGTATCCTCAAATAAATTGATTTGGTAATTACCCGATACAAGATGACTGAACCTAACTCCTATAAGCCGTACCAATAACCGTCTATTGTAAAGCGTTTTGAACAGATCCAAAATAGTGGGAATCAAAATATGATCTGCACTAGTATATGGAATGCGTAGTTGTTTAGAGTAGGTATTGAAATCCGAATACCGAATCTTAACATTGATACAGGCCGTTAGCTTTTCACCTCTGCGCAGTTGATAGGCTAAATTCTCGGTCATGGCAATAAGTATCCCCCTTAGTTTCACCACATCAATAGTATCCCTAGTAAAAGTGCGCTCCGTAGAAATCGATTTTCGTTCACAAAACGGAATCACGGGTGTGTTGTCTATACCGTTGGACCTTTTCCATATTATAGTACCATTTTTACCAAGTACCCGCTGCATTACGTGCATAGGCATTTCTTGCACTGTACGTACCTGCCGCAATCCAAGATTACGGAGTGTCTGGTAGGTTTTATCGCCTACCATAGGTATTTTTTTAATAGATAATGGGGCCAAGAACGACTTCTCAAAACCTTCGTCCACCTTAATATGGTTATTAGGTTTGGCCTCATTCGTAGCTACTTTGGACACTACTTTATTCGCCGATAATCCAAATGAAATGGGTAGTCCCGTTTCCTTTATAATACGTTTTCGTAATTCACCTGAAAACTTATAAGAACCAAAAAAACGATCCATTCCTGTTAAATCCGCATAAAACTCATCAATACTAGATTTCTCAAAAAGCGGCACCTCCTCCCTTATAATATCTGTAACCATATCTGAATGTTTACTATACTCTCCTGAATTACCACGAATCACAAAAGCCTCAGGGCATAGTTCCTTCGCCATTTTCATAGGCATACCAGAGTGCACACCAAATCCTCTGGTCTCATAACTACATGCTGCTACCACGCCACGGTCTCCCGTACCTCCTACCAACAAAGGTCTATTCTGTAAATAGCGATTATTACGTCGCTCCACGGACACATAAAATGTATCTAAATCTATATGTAAAATGGTTTTTTGCATAACTATCCTAAACCTTTTCTCAAAATATATAAGAGACCCCTTGTTCTAACCTCTTCATTGTCCACACACGATGTGCCAACCAAAAAGGGTTCACTAAATTGGGGAAGCTAATTTATGGATTATTTCCTATTTTATGGATTTATTCCAATTAAAGTAATTAACAAGTTTCATAAAAAGTATACTATCCAACATTTAAGCATAACTAACGTTATAAAGAATATTAAACCATTTTGATCATTAACTAAATTTCAGTCTAGGTTTATTGGTATGTTTTCTTGATGAAAAGTATCTTTAATCTTATTCTTCACTTATGAAATTTCCTCTTTTACACTATTTCTGTTTTCTTATCCTTGGATTATCGGCATGTTTTTCCCAAACCGGGAAGTCGGATATTACCATACATCATCCTACTCAAGGCACGATATGGTCCATACCTGATTTTGTAAAATTAGAATGGTCTGTAAAAAATATCGATTCTGAAAAGTCCACTCGTTTCTTTCTCGTAAGGGATGAAATGGTTGTACAGGAACTGGGTTCTTTTAAGAATACAGGTCTTGCAGAAGGTATAACCCTAGCAAAAAATATTGGTTCGGGAAACCAATATCAAGTAGTAGGTATAGAATTATTCCCTGAAGACAAATTTCAGATTGCCAAGTTCGTTTCTCCCCTATTTACAATTACGAATAAGGCTTCTGATGAACGTAAAAGAAAACGGGAACTGGAACAAGAGAAATCGACTCCAAAAAAAGAAAAGAAGCAGAAAAAGCGGAAAAAGAAAACAACGCAAGGCATCACAACTGTAGAAGCGAAGACCAAATCAGGATCTGCTGAAAAGGAAAAAGAAAAAACAGACATAGCCGAAAAAGCACAAGAAACACCAAAACCTAAACCAGCACGAGAAGAATTTGAAGGTAGAAAAATATCCTATACCAAAGAGCTAGTATTCAACAGTACGGACATCAGCGTAAAAATATGGGATCATGGAAGACAGGATGGAGACATCGTATCTATTTACCTTAACGGCAGCTCCGTAGTAACCAAACATTATTTAACCTATTATAAGCGTGAATTTAAGATTAAACTGGATCCTAATAAATCTAACGATCTTTTCCTTTATGCACATAATTTGGGGAATACTCCTCCTAATACCGTTTCCGTAGAAATTTCAGACGGCAGTACATCTGAAAACATCATTCTAAACTCAGATTTAAAAAGTTGTGAAGCGGTCATGATTAGTGTGAAAAAGTAGGTTTTTTTTAAGCACTACAGTCTGAGCATTACTAATTAAGAGTTTGGGTTTTAGCAAAAAAAAACTGACTTGTCAGAAATAATTCCTACTCATTACAACTGCGCTAGAGAAGCAGATAGCTTTAGTAAAAAGACAACTAGAAATACTGATGGACTGGGAACTTGAATCTCACCACTTACCATTGGAATGTTTATAATCTCGACTTTATGTTTTTAATCAAAAAAAGTAAATGGATAAAACATTTGCTACCACATAAGCTATAAAAAATACGAGCTTCGGGTCTAATCAAAAGGTTTGTGTATTTTTATGAGGCCGCAAAATCTTCAGGATTTTACTTACACCTAGAAGGAAATAAATCAAAAGAAAAAGTTTTGCTATAGACGATAGCGCAATGTGAAGTGTATTCTTTGATTCTGTAGTGTTCTTAGTTTGGGCTCTGACATTTATTTTAAACCATAGATTAATCAAATATTAAAGATGAGACTTATATTGATATTCTTTTTGCTAATAACTGTATCATGTTCGGATAAGAACAAATCGACAAACTCTAAAAATGTTGCCCAGAAAACTGAGAATTTAATAGCAGTTTTAGATACCATATGGCAAACAGAACAAATACCAATAAGGTTAAGAGATTCTTTGATAGCTATTTATGGGGCAGAATCTAAAGAAGCAGGTGTCTACCAAAAAGAGTATAGAAAAAACCATACTATTAATATCAAGAAAATCAGAGGAATACTCGATAATCAAGACTGGCCAAAAAAGGCAGTAATCGGTGTCCAAGGTAATAGAACAATCTGCAATGTTCTTCAACATGCTGATCAACAAACCCGAGAACATTTTATTCCCATGATGCGAAAGGCAGTGCTGGATAAAAAATTAGAACCAAGGTATCTAGTTCGTGCTGAAGATAGAATTGCAACCGATAAAGGCGAGTTGCAAATCTATGGTGGGCAAATGAAATACTACCCCGAAACTAAAACCTTCAATGTATGGCCTGTTTACGACCCTGTTAATATTGATAAGAGAAGAGCTAAAATAGGACTTGAACCAATCGAACAATTTCTTAAAAACAGATTTGATTTTGAATGGAATCTTCAAGAACAAATAAGAAGAACCGAAGAATTTGAAAAAGAACAACACCCTAAAAAATAAACATTAGTTTAAAAGCACAGTGGAGTTAAATTCGAGTACTTCATTTACCAATCTTACTTTGGGCTGATTCATTTTAACCTTGCTAACCAATTTAAACTACAACTTATATATTGTTCCTGTTCATCTTTATACATTTTCAACCATGTACAGCACAACAAGCGCAAACTCCTTTGCCTAAAATAGAAAACTATACCAAAGGCGAACTTGAAATTAAGGTGGAAACTTTTGGTTCAGACAAGCCAATAGCTATAGGTAAAATAACAGCAGATGGAACCATTCATTTTAATTTTCCAAAATTGGATTTAAATGCGATGGAAGAAACGTATTTTTTCTCAATGCAAAAAATAGGCAGAGCAGTAAGGATGTTTGTTTGCCATGATAAAGAGGTAGCGGAAAATACAGAAACCGTTAAAGCAATTGAAATAAAAGATATTTTCTTATATAAATATGAACAACCTGTAGGTGCTTTACTTCCTGCAACCCAAAAAGAAATACTAGAAGACGAGTATGCTATTGGCAGTACCATTTCATGGTTTTATAGTGAGGGAGATGTCAAATTTAAAGCTAATTGCACCACTTATGAAGACGATGAAACCGCAAAAGATGGATTGGATAGAAATACTATTCAGAATAAAACAAGCTATGATATAAGCTTTAAAAAAGGATGGAATATTGTAACTCATAGCTTACTCGAAAAAAAAGATATTACAAAAGACACACAACAATATAGCAGGCGATTAATAGAACAGAAAACATCAGTTGTCAATATACCGCCTACTATAAATTGGTATTTAAAATATTGGGCGAATGATGAGCTTTTAGAAATAGAACATGAGCTTGTCATGTTAAACCCCATTACAAAACAAAACTACGAAAGTTGGTTGCCAAAAAAACTTGGGAAATTAAAAAGAACTGGCTATGAAATTGGAAAAGAACTAGAGCGTATGCCAACGACTAACAATGTCAATCTTCTTTTTGAAAAAGGCGCACAAAAAATAGATCTCACTATTGTTGATTGTGCAGAAAATAAAGACGCTGCAAGTATGTATATACTAATGAACGATATGGCAAGTAGGGATTGGAAAGATAATACAGATACAGGCTATAGAAGTGCTTCAGAAATGGATGGCAAACGTGTAATGATAGATTATAACGAAAAAGAGTTGAAAACACTAGTAAGTTATAATGCGAATGGACGGTTTTTAATTAAAGCAGAGGCAATCGATATTACACCAGAAGAGTTATGGGAAACGCTCCAAAATCTACAAATTGAAAAGCTTATTAGACCCTAAAATCTAAACTTAAACCTAAGCAAAACGTGCTTACTCGAAAGGGTAGCTACAGTTGACAACAATACCAAAAGAAACATGAAACATTTTACAATCCTTCTATTTTTAATTATTAGCCTCCTTATTCTAAGTTGCAAAACCAATACAGAGCAAAAACCTGTATTCCAACATGATGTAAAAAGTGGTCCAACACCTTGGACAAGTGATGTTTTTGAACTTGAAGAAGACGATTTCACATTTGCCATAATCTCCGACTTAACAGGTGGTGAACGTGAAAATATTTACAGTACAGCGGTTTCACAATTAAACAGGCTAGACCCTACATTCGTTTTAAGTATTGGAGACTTAATAGATGGTGGAACTGAGGATACTTTACAATTAGAAAAAGAATGGGACTGGTTTGACCTAAGAACTTCTAAACTAAATATGCCCTTTTTTCATATTGGTGGTAACCATGACCTAACCAACCCAATTATGCGAAAGTTCTGGAAAAAACGCTTTGGACCCCGTTTTTATCATTTTGTCTATGAAAATGTTTTGTTTTTAATGATGGACTCTGAAGATTATGAAGAAAAACGCATGCTAGAAATATACAATGCCAGAGCCAAAGCTATACGGATTATTGATGGGGAGCTTGAAGGTGAATATGAAGAATCAGAATATTATCATATGGCTGAACGCAAAACTGGTGGCATGAGCAATGATCAGTTTAATTACTACAAAGCTGTTCTTAGTAACTATAAAGATGTAAAATGGACGTTTGTATTGATGCACAAACCGCTTTGGATGCGCGAAGACGAAAAAGGTTTAGGAAAACTGGAATCGCTATTAGCAGATAGGCCGTATACAGTAATTAATGGCCATTTTCATTCGCTTTCACATCACAAAAGACACGGCAGAGATTATACAATACTGGGGACAACCGGAGGTTCCCAAAACCCAACAGATTCCATGGCCTTTGACCATATTACACTAGTACGAATGGCAAAAGAACCAATTGTCACTCATTTAAAAATGGATGGAATTCTAGATGAAACCGGGAAGGTTCCTGTTGTGCTGGATAGTCTATTTATGGTCGGAGAAAAAAACTAGCATCGTTTAACATCAAGTATAATTAGTTACTGGCGGATAATTTCTGTTCAAAATACGCTTAACTATCACACACAAACGGTTAACAACCTTCAAATACAAGGACTAATTTCTCTCAATAATAAGATTGAAATATCCACAATGTGCTCGGATTAAATTAAAAAGTGCTTAGTTACATCCCTGTAATCGATGACTTCAGTCTCTTTTAATGTGGTCATATCCAAACTCAAGTCTGACATCACCTTATTTTAAGTTAAATGAATTTTATTTAGAAAATGCAGAGGACATGTGATGAAAACAAAAACCAATACAACAAAAAACCCTTGAAAATCAGATGATTAACAAGGGCTTACGTACTCGAGGCGGGAGTGCCTATAATTCTTTACAGAGCCATATACATAGACCTTTCAAAAGATTGAAATTGGAGTGCACCCGAATCTGCAACCTTTAACATTACTTTATGTTTTCTTTATCCTAAATCACAACAAAACGAACCAAATCGAATCTTATAAACTTTTAAACTTAACAGAAAACTATAACGGCTCATCATAGTTCTTTCTCAAATTATTCAGATAGCCAGAAATTGGCCTAGTCGCTTCCTGTTTTATTTCAATACCCTTTTCAACAAATTTTTTAGCTGTCGCTTTCCAGTTTGTAATGTTTAGACCTCTTTGTAATTTCCATTTTTTTGATTCATAGTACGCATAGAATTTTCTTCCTTCGATTTCAGGCCAGTTATTTTCTTTAAAAAATTGAAGAACAACTAGTTCATTTTTTGGCTTTGCCAGTTTATTAAAGTTTTCTTTTGTTTTATGTTTTAAAGAAGGTACCATATTTTGGCCTGGTTCTGGGACGCAGTTGGCCATTTTTTGGCCTGTACTTGAGCAGTACTTGTTCAGAGCCTGTTCAGTTGTTGTCCCGAATATGGGCATCCTAATTTTAGAACCCCTTGCTGGGTGAAAAGAAGGAAAATAGTTTAGATACCCCCAATCATTCAAATCCTTAAGATAATTATGATATGTGGTTTTTGATTTGAACTTTGCCCGCTCCATTATCGATGTTCTGTTTACCGTAATCGTCTTTTTAAAGAATTCGCGATTCCATTTCTGGAAGAATGCCAGATATAAGGTAATATGACCTTGTTTAATTCTTTCATCTCTATTGAACTTTTCAAAGGTCGTATTGAGATGGACGATGTAGTTTACTTTCTCCATCAGTTCTCAAATTTTTGTTTTTCAACATTGCTTTTATCATCTGCAAAATGTTTCTTTTGCTCGAAACTCTTTTTCTCCAAAATCAATTGCTTCTTAGGTGGTTCAATTTGCTCAAAAAGTGAATACAACATCGCAACCGTTGGTTTGGTCTGAGATTTTTCGATATTCTTCATAATGGCTATCATTCCGTTCATACGCTTTTTGATAAGCATTGAGATTCTGGTTTCTAGCGTTTCCATACGTGGTCCCATTGCTTCAGCAGGCGAGATTCCGTTTTCATCAAAAAATTCAATCATAACTAATAAAGTCATGGATTTTGAAAGCGACATTTCTTTACAAAATCTATTGAATTTATCTGCAACCGAAGCTTTGATGCTTAGGCTCTTAAACTGTTCTTTTTCATATCCTTTATCCATTTTTCCGTGAAAAATTTATTGATTTTATTAAACTGCGAGCGTTTTTCCGTGAAAAACAACTCATTTGTTTCAAAATCCAAAAACAATCAATCTCTGTTAAGTACTTATTTTAATGGTGTTTCAAAGAAATCTAAAATCGAAACATCGCGCCAGCGTGTTACCCTCTTGCTACTCCATCCCTTCATTTCATTTCGAGATTCCGTACTTTCTATCTGAAGCTAAAAAGCTTTTTGAAAAATATTGTCCTGTTGATTTTTTTAAGACGCACTTCTTATGCTTTTTAATGAATTCTTAGATATGAAAAGAAAGTGCTAGTATTTCATCAAATACTACTTAAGCTATTACTACAATATTGAAGCCATATTATCTGGTTTTACTTGGTGTCAATTAGTTGCCATAATGACACTTATCCAATTACTTATTATATCCTGAGCGTTTTTCTTTTCTTTTTAAAAACAGCAGAAAGCCCTCCTCTTACTGTGGCTCTTTTTATAAAAACCGATGTTTAAATCGGTATTGCGATATTCCAATTACTTCCCATAGAGCCTTCGCTGTTATCTTTTCTGTAACCACATCTAAAATTTCGATGGAGTAAGGACTTATAAAAATGAGCGTTCCCTGAGCGCAGTCGAAGGGCGCGAATGGTTATGCAGTCCGTCTCCGTCTGAATTTTAAACCTTTGTGCCAGAAAGTAGAAAGCTGCCGCCGTTTGTCAGCGAACGTAATTCTGAATTTTACTTGGGAATGAAGTGTTTCTTTCCAGCGTAGCGGAAAGAATAAATGAAATGAAAAGTCAAAATTTAGGATTGTGTTCAAGACCTATTTTAGTGAAGCTCGTTTCGTGTAATAGAGCTTTTCCGCGAAATGAAAGGGAATGTGCTGAGCGGTATCTAAAATGCCTTTTCGGAACGTACAGTTTAATAGTGCGCTACCATATTAAAGTTCAATTAAAGGTGGGGTTAATCATACAAGTTCAATTAAGTAGGAATTAGGTTTAATTGAACTTCGGATAAGTGTTCGAGATAATATTTTTAAATAAAACCGTCATCTCCTATCATACAACCACAATTCTGAGTCTTAAAGAAAATGGCTTACCATTTTCTTAAAATCCTTCCAAGACAATTTCAAAGTCACCAGATATAATGGAAGTGTAAAACTCTAAGCAAGTTTCATTTTCATTGAGTTTTAGATTTGGCTCTTATAATTAGCTAATATACCCTTTTTATAGGAATCATATCTAACCCGATTGGACTAAGGAAGTCAAAGTAGTAAAAATAAAATAGCTTAAAAAAATTTAAATCAAGTGAAATTGAGTTTTCATAACTTGAACTAAATCAAAAACCATAGTTATATTTTACAAAAAACGAAAAATAGAACTGTTTTATAAAGAAATATTAAGACTGCTATCATCCACTTTCTTAAACTGAGTTGGATATCCGGAGCCGTAAAATTTGAGGACATCATTAATGTCAGCTTCAATAGTATATCTTCCCTTATCATCAGTTGTCACAAGCTTATCGGTAGTTTCGTTCTTAACGTTAATATTGGAAACAGCACTTCCACTTTTGAAAACATACCCAGAAATAAAACTAGGTATTCGAGTAGATTTTTTTTTATATCTACCTTTTGGTAGGGTGTAATAATCTGTATCCAGTACGTAAGCCATTGCAGATTTCTCAATAGTCTGCCATTTATCTAAACTAGCATATCGCCGGTATGATTGGCCTTCCTCATTGGAGGCTAATAAAACCAAAGGCAATATCTTTGTTCCATAAACCTCTAACAATTCAACACTTAAAATAAAATTATCCTCAACCTCAATATTATATGGTTCTAAATTTACATTTACCGTACCTGTATTCTTTACGGTATAAATAATATTTTCTTTTAATAATTTGTGTTGAGGCAAGATATTTTCTCCATTATATATATTGATGCGGACTGTGACACTATCCGCTTTTTTTTGAACAACAGTAAAGGAAAGCCTACGAAGTTTTCTGGGACCCTTCCTTACTAAAATTTTCGTGGCTAATTCTCCGCCATATGCTAAATCCTTGTTCCAAAAGCCTATTTTTTCCTGAGTATCCGTTTCATAACCAATTATTTCGGGAAAAGGTTCTAGCTTTCCCTTATTGGTTAGGACTACCCCATCCAGAAGTTCAATTTTTGGTTGCATTTTTACCTTTATCATTTGGGGGCTATCAAAACTAAGGTTCTTAACAAATAAACCTTCTGCGATATAACCAATACTGGAAAACTGTACGGTCTCCGACTGATTTTCCACTTTTGAAAATTGGAGTAAAAACTTGCCCTCCTCATTACTTACGGTTCCAATTCCTTTATTTAATATACCAATATTCACATATGGTAATGGTTTATTTGTACTGGCATCTAATACAATTCCTGATAAATAATCCTGACCAACAAGACCCTTTGGATATAAAATAAGCCAAGGGATTAAAATGGTCAGACATACTTTGTGTTGTAATAATGATTTAGCTATTTTCAATTTTTAATAATTTTAATTTAAAACTTCATCAAACATTTTTCATTTTTATTTTATGTGTCAATTCTACAAAGTACATTAAAATTTAACTCACCCTTAATCTAATTCTTTTGACGCCAATTACAAGACATTAAACTAACAACTAATTAGATACAGTAAAGCTACCATTTACAATGCGCAATAAGTTTTGATTAAGACCTTTTGTTTGCAGTTTGAATATTTTTAATTCTTTAGACTGAGATTTACTACCATAGTTATTATACACAGTAGTTTTTAAGTATGTTGGGGTCAATTTTTTATTTCCTCTGTAAATTATATTTACTTTCCAGATTCCTTTTAAGGAATTATCAATTAGATATTCCTCAATGTTATGACCAACTTGCTTTTCTTGAAGTATTCTTTCCGAATTGGCATTTAGGGTATGCTCCCATTTGGCATACCTGTTTTCAGGATTCACAAATTGTAAGTCGAACTCCGCTTCGCTATCTGCCCACTCAAACACTAATCGTGTGCCTTCAAAATTATCTTCAAGAACATATTTCTTTCTTGACTTACCAGAAATAAGGCTTTTCCCCTTTAATTGTAATAGATTATTCAATTCCCTATCAGAAATTTTGGAAAAATGCTCATCGGCCTTCATAAACCCTTCTTCAACCAAATAATCATAGCGTAATAACATAGTTGCTCCTTTTTGATATTCACCTAATGTTATATAGTTTCTAGCAAGGTCCAAATAGGATTGTGCATATTGAGGTCTTAAAATAAATACTTCTTTATATATGTTATTTGATTTTTCGTAAAAACCAGCTGAATCATAGATATAAGCTAAAGACTTGAGCGCAACAGGATTATTTTGAAACAAACTATAGTTATTTTTCAATATCTGCTCAGCAAATACCATATCCTTCCTTTCGTTTGTAAAATGTGAAACTACATCTAATACGAAAAAATAAGAGCCTGAGATGGCAGTACGATTTTTTTTATATACGTTTTTGGCGCTGCTAAGATTATTTGCCCGTCTAATGTCGTCAACATACTTAGAGCCGAATCCACTTAAAGAAGCAGATGAAACGGCGTCGTTATTATAAACATTGTCAGTAAGCCTTGCTGTATCCAAAGCTGGAGTGATTCTACCGTCCTCTAAAAAAAGTCCTCGTTTAGTATTAACTATAACGACTCCACCAAAACCAAGTGCACCATATTTTATCGTGGCGGAAACACCAGACAAAACAGCAATTCTTTCTATTTGGTTAGGCTGTACCCACATAGGTGGCTCAGTAAAAACAACCCCATCCAAGTCATAAATAGCGAAAGTTTCCCTTACAATAGAGGTAGAACCTCTAATCTGTATTTTACCATCTACGCACGGATCTACGCCAACAACTAAAACTCCAGGCAGTACTCCCCTAATAACTTCCAATAAACATCTCGCACCTTTACTAAGTTTATCACCTTGTAAAAAGCGGACAGTACCACCACCTTTTGATAAATCGGTCATACCGTAACTAGTTTGCAGATGGGTCTTATTTTCCTCGTAGTCTTGTTGTGTAAGAATTTTTACGTTTTTCTTCCTTTCCGTAACAGTAACCCCAACTAGTTCGTTGACATTCGGATACATTGTAATATTTAAACTAGAAGTAACATCCTCAACAAAAATTTGAACTGGTTTTAATCCTAAAAAACTAAACTCAATAACATCTCCTACGGAGGCTTCTAATTCATAACTTCCGTCTGCGGAAGAGACAACTCCCTTAGATGAGTACAATACTTGGATGGCAACATTTTTAAGCGGCGTTTCATCAAGAAAGACCTTTCCATTTACATTTTTAGTTTGAGCTAACATTGTCAAAGAGAATAAAAAATAATAGAAAAATAATTTATGTCTCATAATTATTTGATTTAAAATTAATTACGTGTTTTAATTTAGTTTAATTTTTAGAAATCTAATATGTTTTTAGAGCAAATTATTATTAATTTTTTAAATAATAAGTATAATTAAATTTTAATGATAAAATTAATTGATTATTTAATATGTAAGATTAATATTACTAAATTAGTAATCCAAAACCAATCCTGATTATGGTTTAATTATTCAGGACTCTAAAATCTTTAAGTATGTTAAAAGAATTAAAAAAACTCAAAGGAATTAAAACCTTGGACAGGCTTCAAAAATCACAAATTTTTGGTGGAGCTGTAGCGTTTTGTGGAGGAAGTCTGCACCATTGTCAAATTGGTTGTGCGGCTCCGAATGAATGTTTATGTGTAAGGAATAGTAGGGCACAATATGTGTGGACATGTATGGCAGCACCAGGCGGTCCGACGCCAAATTAATTAAAAGTTTAATAATAAAAGGCATGACTTTTAAAAGTCAT
>RCNB010000141.1_pt1 | contig 49276 bp, 50 predicted proteins | sample 2041321 | NCBI WGS metagenome assembly RCNB01 (sample SAMN09708232, study PRJNA481090) | Marine sediment metagenome, whole genome shotgun sequencing project.
GCTACTGTTGAAAATATTACAATCAACGATGTAAAAAGCTTCTATGCTAATAATTATATTCCAAATAATGCGGCTATTAGCATTGTAGGTGATTTTGATTCTAATGAAATGAAGAAAATGGTTACTTCATTATTTTCTGATTGGGAAGAAGGAAATTCAACATCAATGAATTTGGCTTCAAACTCAATTAAAAACCCAACATCTGGAAACGTCTTATTAATTAATAAAGATGATGCAAAAGAAACTACCTTTTATATTGGTGCTCCAGGAGTTGCTAGAAACAATGAAGACCTCGTAGCTATACAAGTTATAAACACCCTATTTGGAGGGCGTTTTACATCTATGTTGAATGCTGAATTACGCACTAATTCTGGTTTAACTTATGGAGCAAGAAGTAAGTTTATAAATTATAAAAAGGGAGGGGCTTTTTATATCAGCACCTTTACGGCAAATGAAACTACAGAACAAGCCATAGATTTAACTCTGGATGTCGTAAACCAGCTACATAGTAAAGGACTTGATGACAAAATGTTAACCTCTGCAAAGAATTATGTGAAAGGACAATTCCCACCTCGCTATGAGACTATTGGGCAATTATCATATTTATTATTGGAAATGTTTTGGTATGATTTTGATGAAAAATTCATCAATGATTTTGAAAAAAATGTTGATGGATTAACTCTCGAAAAGTCAAAGAAGATTATAGCAACCTATTTCCCAAAAGACAAATTTCAGTTTGTTTTAATTGGAAAAGCTTCTGAAATTAAAAAAATTGCTGATAAATATGGCCCAGTTATCCAAGGTGATATTAAAGATTAGTGCTGCTAAATACATAGAGATAAATGCCAGGAAGTAACACCGCATATGCAAGACCGTTAGGCAGAATTAAAAAAAAGAAATGAGAGAGGTTTTTCATTCATATTTAGAAAAAGCAAAAGCAGAAAATAAACTTGTTGCTATTCAATCAAATACAGATGACTCGGATAAATTCAGTGCTGGTTATATCATTGAAATGAATAATGACGTTATTAGAATCAATACAGTTAATCCTAATAGACTTCAAGATAGAGGATTCACTAGTCAAACAAAGGATTTACATGGAATTGATTATGATGACAAATATTTTAAAAGGTAGAAGTAAGCCTATCTGAGTTAATTGAAATTAATTCCTCCACCCTCATAAACGAATGCGGTTTGTGAGATAAATACATGAAATATGTTGTTGGGCCGGGAGATTTCTGGAGCTCTTCGGGAGATTTTTTAATTACCCTTCCACTCTTTCCATTCGTAATTATTTACACGATTATCCATGTTGGGCTCATAGAAATAATTATCTGTCCTGATGTATTCATTGTTTCCATTTGTAAAATATCGTTTTGACCCTGTTTCAACATTCATACGTTGTCCGGTTGATGGATCAGTAATGGTTTGTTGTTCATGTATAGCGTTTACTGAGGCAGCATGACCTTTGTCATTCATTTCATTGCGTGATCGCCACCCTTGCATACTCATATCACTTATGGCATTTGAGCTTTCCATCCATGCCTGATTTCTGGCATTAAATGCAGCTTGATTAGAAGCCATTCTAGCGTTGTGCGCTGACCAACTTGCGTTATTCTTTGCAATTTCTTTTTGGTTATAAGATTTGATTTGCTCCATATTGGGGTGAACATGGGATAAGGCGAAGATATAATCGTTTTTTGCCTCTTCGTAAACAGATGTATTGGCTTCCATGGCATTTATATAATATCCCCAACTATTTCCATATTGACTATAACTAACCAACTGGTGTAAAATCAAAAGCGTTCTTATTCCTTCAGGACTTTCGCAATCGACACCTAATGCGTGAAATTCATTTTGTTGCTTTCCAACTTTCCACAACAATTCATTATACGCACGATCATAGTTTTGAAGTTCAGGAATAACAAACGTCCCTAATATTTTTCCACCTGCCTGGCTTAAAGTCGGTGCTATATCCTGTCTCACAACCTCTTCGAGAGAAATGAACATTCTTTTCTGAAATTCGTAATATTTAAATGGGTAATCAGCAGTTTTTACACCATTTGGCCCGATGATGGAACCGCCCTCAATTTTCCATCCTTTCGGCAGCGGGATATGACTCATTAACTCTCCTGTTTGAGAATTAACCATGGGTGTCATGACCAATGCTTTACTTTTTTTTTGCGAGTTGGAATCCATTTTTCCAGATTGTCCATTAGTATGGGTAGGAATAAAGAGGCTTAATAGTAAAAAATAAAATATTTTCATGGCTGTGTATTTAGTGTTATTATAATATCGAATTAAATAAAAAATGTCATCAACAAAAGAAATTAACGTTACAAACAAACCTAATCTAAAGAAAGGAAACCAAAATCCATGGTTTCCTTTTTTGTATTGTGGACCACTTGTTTTTTAGTATAGGATCGTACCTGTTATTTGTACCTCAATTATTGTAGACACTTATAAACATTGATATATTACTTTTTGTTTCGGTAAATAATTTCTAAACCTTTCATTAAACCAGTTGTATGTTTGGGATACAAGGTTTTACTTTGCACAAAAGCTAGAGTCATGAAATTATTTTTACTATCGCTAATTAGCGGATTCCTTTTTATTAGCTGTTCGCAAGAACCCAGAAATCCGTTTAATATAGATATTGAACCACTTTCCTCCAATGCCGAAGTTAAGGTGTCTACTTGGATAGGCTATACCGATTTTTCTTATGAACTAAAGAATCTTACTGAGAACTTCACTAAGGCCTATGCCATCGAGAAAACAAGGACTCTTGTAAGTGCCTCTCAAGCAGTATTATATTCAATGCCGGGTGATTTAAGGAACGAAATTACAAATGAGAAAGCAACCGAATTAGTTCAAACCACTAAGGATCTCTATAATGCCATGACCTCAAAATCGGAAGAAGAGATCATCGATGGGCTCAATAAAATAGTGGATACCTATACCGCGCTCAATAAGGAAATCAATTATTATACAGATAATCAAGAATAGCGTGTAACTTTTTTTGGTTTTGAGCGTCAAATAGGTGTCAATCAAAACCATCAATCATGAGAAAAGATAATCAAATGTTAGTTATAGCGCACCTGAGTCAGTTATTGGACCTTATTACAGGCTTTGGCGGTTTAATAGTTCCTTTAGTGTTATGGTTAACGCAAAGGGATCGTGTATGGGAAATGGACGTACACGGAAAATCAATATTGAATTTTCAAATAAGTTTGTTCATTTATTCGTTAATATGTATACCATTGATATTTGCTCTAGGACTAGGATTGGTAGGGCTGTTTATAATTTGTGTTATAGCAGTTGTATTTCCGATCGTTAATGCCGTGAGAGCAAGTAATGGAGAACAACCTAAATATCCTTTATCTCTTAATTTTATTAGTTAGTTAGTTATATTTTTAGAGATTAAAAAAAGCTCCTTATTTATAAGGAGCTTTTTGATTTTCAAATTCCTGAGAAAGCAGGAATCTTATGGTTTGGAGTAATGATGCGTCTAGTTGTTCATTAAATTCAAGCCATAAAGGAAGATTTCATTAAGGCCTTGGTATGTGGACTCTGAGATTCCTGCCTTCACAGGAATTTGTTAGGTATTTAACATCACAGGCATCACTAACATGGTGATCTGTTCGCCGTCATCAAGTCCATCAATAGGAGTAAGGATACCAGCTCTGTTGGGCATACTCATTTCCAATTGAACGCTATCGGAATTTAAGTTATTCAGCATCTCAGTCAAGAATCGAGAATTAAAACCAATTTGCATATCATCGCCTTGGTAATCACAAGTAAGACGTTCTTCTGCCTTATTACTGTAATCGATGTCTTCTGCAGAAATATTCAACTCAGACCCTGCGATCTTTAGCCGTACTTGATGTGTGGTCTTATTTGAGAAAATAGACACACGACGCACGGAATTAAGGAATTGTGTTCTGTCGATCGTCAGTTTATTGGGATTCTCTTTAGGGATCACCGCTTCGTAGTTTGGATACTTCCCGTCTATCAAACGACATATCAACTCCGTATTATCAAAACTGAACTTGGCATTGGAATCGTTGTATTCAATTTTCACCTCTTCTTCAGAACCAGCAAGAATGCCTTTAAGGAGATTCAAGGGTTTCTTGGGCATAATGAATTCAGCAGTTTGACTAGCCTTAGCATCCTCACGGGTGTATTTAACGAGCTTATGAGCATCGGTGGCTACGTAGGTAAGACTTTCTGTAGAAAACTGAAAGAACACACCGCTCATTACAGGTCTCAAATCATCATTACCAGCAGCGAAGATGGTCTTACTTATGGCCGTTGCCAAGATATCACCGACGATGGTGGTCGAGCTCGGGTCTTCTAAGGCTACAGCTCTCGGGAATTCTTCTCCCTTGGCATAGGCGAGTGCATATTTACCATGATTAGAACTTATTTCAACGGTATTGTTCTCTTCAACGACGAAGGTCAATGGTTGCTCAGGAAATGTCTTTAAGGTATCCAGTAACAAACGGGCAGGTAAGGCAATGCTACCTTTACTGTCGCTTTCAACATTGAGGATAGTAGACATGGTAGTCTCTAAGTCTGATGCCGATACAGTGAGTTGTTTTCCATCGAGTTCGAAAAGGAAATTATCTAAAATCGGCAAGGTGTTAGAGTTGTTGATCACTCCTCCAAGAACCTGTAATTGTTTAAGTAAATATGAACTTGAAACTATGAATTTCATCTGGACGGATTAATTATTTGTTTGAACACAAATATATGCCGTATTGCTGACAATACGAGATTGAACTTATACAATTTTATTAACACACATCCTCACGAAAGTGGGGATCTCATAACTGCAAATACTTAAATATTCAGGCAGAGAAGAAAACACTATGAAAGACGAAACGAACTGGTGTTATTTCGCGTATTTCCGTTTTCTAAAATAGTTGAAAACGAATCCAAAAGCCGTCAACATGATCAAAGGCAACAGGATATTGATAAGTCGCCATTTGGTCTTCTCTGCTGCAATTTTTTGAGGATCGAGAAATGCTACGGCAATTTCTTTTGATCGAATGTCTATCAGGCCGTCATCATCCAGTAGGTAGTTAACGGTATTCAATAGGAACTCCTTGTTGCCGTATACTTGCCCTGTCCAACGATCAAACCCTAATTCCTGAGGACCATTCCGGCCAACCTCATTCTTAATGACATCGCCATCGGCGATGATGACCATTTTAGTATCAATGCTTTCATTTTTTTCTTCTGAAGGCTGAAAAGGCTTGATCCTATTATTATACACTGAGGTAAAAGTGCCTTCCAGCAATACAGCTAGAGGCTGATTTCCTTTGGTGTAGGAGGATGGGTCCGGTTCTTTTGTGACCATGTCCAAACGTATTTCCCTCGGTGTGCCTTCTAGTTTTGAAAGCGGTGAACTTTTTAATAATATGGTTTTCTTGACAGAGTTCTTCAGGGTGTCTATCTGATTGGCGAAATCGAATTTCACCAAGTTCAAGTTATTCACGATGGGATGATTATCGGTATTTGAAGCTAATGGCGAATACGGCCACTTTACAGGTTGGAATTGTGATTCACTGCCTTCGCCTATGGCCAAAGTAATCGGGGCAGAGTAGAGGTCATTGATCATAACCGGATTGATCCGCACCCCATACTTGAAGAAAAAATCATTCAGGTTCAAGTCTAATGGAGTGGCAAACGATGCTCCCGCGTCATTGAACAGGCTATCCTTGTCCATGGCCACAGATTCTACCAGCCACATGCTTTTACCGCCATTCATGGTGTATTGATCCAAAACCATTTTCTCTTTCTCATTGAAGGGGTGTGTCGGTTTTGCTGATATGATCAAATCAAACTTATTCAAATCGTCCAAGGTGCCTTGTGGATTAGCATCTACTTTATCCAATGTAAAAGGTGCAATGAAATAATACTCACCTATGGTTTTCAAAAAGTCCGCGAGATAAAGGTCTTCAAGCTGACCATTACCACGAAGTATGGCTATTTTTTGTTTTTTGGCATTCACTAATTTACTGAAGCCATTGGCAAATGCATATTCCAGATGCTGTACCGAATTACTGACGAGCTCTTGTTGGCTAGTACCGATTTTGTTCTTGACCAAGGGAATGACAACCGTTTGGTCATTAAAACTCGCCAAGGCCCAAGGGAAAATCGCTTCATTACTGGTCTTTCCATTTTCGTTAACGGTCAATCGCATGGCTTTCATACCACGTTGTTCTAAACTTTGTATGGTTTGTTCTTGATTACCACCTATCTCCATCGGGTTCAAGAAGCTGAATTTAATATTGCTATTATGTGCGGCAAATTCTTCCAATAACTGCCGTGTTTCAGATTGCAGTCGTCTGAATTCAGATGGGAATTCCCCCTCCAAGAACACATCTATGATGATCGGTGATTCAACCTCCGCTATGGTATTCAATGCAGATTGTGACAATGTGTACCGATGATCTTCCGTCATATCAAAACGTTGGTAAACGGATTGCGAGAACACATTCAATACTAATAATCCTAAAGGCAATGGCAAGAAATGCAGTAGTCTTGTTTTAGTGATTGGTTCGTTCTTTATTTTCAATACGGTGAGTAGCAAGAAAAACAGGGTAATACTCAAGAAATAAATGATGTCTCGTGTATCTAAGACACCGCGGCTCATACTTTTATAATGGGCATTCATACCTAGATTCTCAATCCATGTACTCGACACAAAATCCGCGATGCTATCAAATCCGATATAGAACAGAAAACATAAAAACACGCCGATAATGAAGGCCACTATCTGGTTATCTGAAATCGTAGAGGCGAATATCCCAATAGCCGTATACGCGGCAATGAGAAATAGAAGCCCGAAGTAAGACCCCATGACGGCGGCGATATCTAGGTTACCTGTAGGATTACCAAGTTGATAAACGGTATAAACATATAATAGGGTTGGTATCAAGGCCAGAACAACAAGCAAGAACGCACCTAAGTATTTGCCCAGAACTATATTGAAATGCGAAATGGGCTTCGTCAATAGCAACTCTAAAGTACCCTGCTTTTTTTCATCGGAAAAACTCCGCATGCACACCGCTGGAATCAAGAATAACAGGATCCATGGCGCTAAAGTGAAAAATGGAGTCAGGTCCGCAAAACCATAATCCAAAATATTGAATTCACCCTTGAACAACCAAATGAACAAGCTATTAAGCACTAAGAATATGGCAATGACCAAGTAGCCCATCGGTGAGGCAAAAAACGCGTTGAATTCTTTCTTGAGTATGGCGAGCATTCGATCTGTTTAGTGGTTTATTCCTTGTTCATTAATCATTTCAATGATGCGACCTTATCGACACTCCAGGCTTCTGGTTTGGCATTGAAGTGCTTTTTGGTTTCAGTCCAAACACCATTGAACAAGTCCGATTGCCTATAGTTTTCTAAGGCATCTTCAGTGTCCCAATAGCTATACGTGAAAAACATATGGTCATTATGTTTATCCCTATATAATTCCAATAAACGGCAACCTTCAAAGTTTCGTATCAATTCCTTTTTTTGGTCAAACATTTCCAAGAACTCAGGGATACCCTCTGGATTGAAACTCATTTTCACTATACGAACAAACATAGGTTATTTTGTGAAATTAATGGTTATCGTATCCCGCATCCGCAATCCCATAAGAGTAGAGGCGCTTCCAACGGTGGCGCTATTACTTTTATACACAGCGATTTCCAGATAATTCGAAGCGTTGAAAACCACCAAGCCTCGTCCTTCATCGTTCCGTCGATCTTCTGGGATATCGAAATTCACGATATCGCTATATTTCTTTTGGATGGTCTTAAATTTATAATTACGAGCAGAAATCTCAAAGTTTCTACCTTTCTGTATGCCTTCAAAGAATTTCTTGGTAATATTGGTCACTACGTTTCCGTAATTGTCAATATAGATAATACTGGCAATGATCTGGTTTTTGTCTTCATTTACATAAGGCACAAGGTCCTTGATGGGTTTTATCTTGTCGATGGTCTTTCCTATGACTTCCAAAGTGCCACCGCGAGCAATGTGGCAGGCCACCTTAACGAACACATCCAGCACTGGAAAACTGCTCTCGATCTTGTCATGGATATTGATCTCGACGATCTTCTCAGGATTGATCTCGGTACAGATCATACTCATAATGCCGTTATTGGCACAGACAAAATAATGACCGTCCAATTTAATGGCTATATGTTTGTTCTCTTGATTGATCTCTGAGTCAATGCCGATGATATGAATGGTGTCTTGTGGAAAGCTGCTAAAGGCATTTCGGATCACATAGGCGGCTTCAGGAATATTGAATGGCGAAACCGAATGTGAAATATCAACAATTTTAACATCAGGAAGTTCACTATAGATAGCACCTTTTATAGCACCAGCAAAGTGGTCTTTCTCGCCAAAATCAGTGGTTAATGTGATGATTGCCATGGGCAGATTGTTGATAATTTTGCTGATACCATCACGCAAAAATTGCGTAGCTTTGTTACGTTACAAACTTAATGAATTTCATACATAAACATTACATAAATAACGTCGCCTTTTGAACGAACTTATAGTTGAACTGACTGATATTGAACCAAAGGAATTCTTTGGAACCCAAAACACCAATATTGCCCTTTTAAAAACCTATTTCCCCAAACTCAAGATAGTAGCCAGAGGCAATAAGATCAAAGCCTATGGCGACGAAGAACAATTGGAGGAATTCGATCGTCGTTTGATGATGTTGATGAATCATTTCGGGACTTACAATAAGTTAGATGAAAATGTCATTGAGCGTGTACTGACTAGTAATACTAGCGATGAGTATACCACATCTAAAGCGAGCAACGATGTATTGGTACATGGCGTTTCAGGCAGGAAAATAAAAGCGCAGACGGCCAATCAACGTAAGTTGGTGGAAAGCATGAAAAAGAACGATATGGTATTTGCCATAGGTCCTGCCGGAACAGGAAAGACTTATACAGGAGTTGCGCTGGCAGTACAAGCCCTGAAAAACAAACAAGTAAAGAAAATCATATTAACGCGTCCAGCAGTAGAAGCAGGGGAGAATCTCGGATTCCTTCCTGGAGATTTACAAGAAAAACTGGATCCTTATATGCAACCATTATATGATGCTTTGCGTGATATGCTTCCTGCGGAAAGACTTGCTGATTATATAGAGAAGGGGGTGATCCAAATCGCGCCTTTGGCCTTTATGAGAGGACGCACCTTGGATAATGCCTTTGTGATCTTGGATGAAGGCCAGAATACGACGCATTCGCAGATGAAAATGTTCCTGACTAGAATGGGTAAGAACGCCAAGTTTTTATTAACAGGCGATCCAGGACAAATAGATTTACCACGCAGAACCATTTCAGGATTAAAAGAAGCCTTATTGATATTAAAGAATGTGGAAGGCGTTGGTATGATTTTTTTGGACGACAAAGATGTGATAAGACATAAGTTAGTTAAGAAAGTCATTGCAGCTTATAAAGACATAGAGAATAGGGAGTAATTCCCCTTTGCCCGATGGGCATTTCCCCGAAGGGGGAAACTAATTAATATAAATATGAATTTCTTCCCTTTGGGAAGATGTCTCAAAGAGACAGATGGGATGACACATACAATAACCGATACCAATTTCAATTTTCCAGGACAGAAATCCGTGTACAAGGGGAAAGTACGCGAAGTCTATAACATCAACGACGAACAACTGGTCATGATCGCCACCGATCGCCTCAGTGCTTTCGATGTAGTGATGCCAAAAGGCATTCCCTACAAAGGGCAGATCCTCAACCAGATTGCCACCAAGATGATGAAAGACACGGAAGACTTGGTGCCTAATTGGTTAGTTGCCACACCAGATCCTAATGTCGCTATCGGACATCTATGCGAGCCTTTTAAGGTGGAAATGGTGATCCGTGGTTATATGTCTGGCCATGCAGCTCGCGAATACAAGTTAGGAAAACGCATGCTATGTGGTATGTCTATGCCAGAGGGTATGAAAGAGAACGATGCCTTCCCAGAACCAATCATCACACCGGCGACCAAGGCCGAAATGGGAGATCACGACGAGGACATCTCGAGAGAAGATATCCTGAAACGTGGGATTGTTTCAGAGGAAGATTATTTGGTACTGGAAGATTACACACGAAAGCTCTTTAAACGAGGCTCTGAAATCGCGGCCTCACGAGGTTTGATCCTTGTGGATACTAAATACGAATTCGGGAAGACCAAAGACGGTAAGATCGTCCTGATCGATGAGATCCACACACCAGATTCCTCACGTTATTTCTATGCCGAAGGCTACCAAGAGCGTCAAGACACCAGCGAAACCCAAAAGCAACTCTCTAAGGAATTTGTACGCCAATGGCTGATAACTAATGACTTCCAAGGACTCGAAGGGCAGACCGTACCAGAAATGTCTGATGACTACATTGAGACCGTCTCAGAACGCTATATCGAACTCTACGAAAACATTACTGGCGAGACATTTATAAAAGGGGATGTGGCGAATATCCAAGAGCGGATAGAGGAGAATGTTTTGGAGTATTTGGGATAAATATAGAATCATGCCAAAGCAAAACCCAACAAATTATTCCTATTCGGGAGCAATTAAAAACGATACCACCAAAGTTGTCTAAAAAGAAATCTATAACAGGAGAGGGAGGCCTGATCAGAATTAGATTTACTTGTCATTGCTAATCACGCCAGAGCGTGATGTGGCACTCTCATTGTTGAGTGACAGATTACCGAATCGTTGCTCTCCTCGTAATGACTATAATTTCATAACTTCACAACTATGAAAACACCAACTTTAATCATCTGTCTTTTATGGGTTTCTTTACTATGTGCCCAAAAAGAAAAATTCCAAGGGCAAGCACCCATAAAAATCGTTCCAACCAAATCGTTACCCATTCAGAAACAATGGAAAGGCGACTTTACCTTTGGCGATTCAGATGTGGTCTTTTCTAACAATTTTGACGGTGCGCGGCTCAATGGGTTATTGAAAGAAAACGATAGTACCTATACCGCCCTGATTACCTCAGAGAACACACCGATCAATATCAGTCCGTGGTATGCGTTTAAGGTATGGTCTAAAAAACCACAAACCATTCACGTGATGCTTACCTATCAAGACCCTGTGAAGCATCGGTATTATCCTAAACTAAGCAAAGACGGCCTTAAATGGACCGCACTCGATTCGTTGGATTATACAGAATATGAAAAAGGAGATGTGGCCTTTGGTGCAGGATCATTAGCAAAGAAAGCCAGTATACGTTTGCAAGTAGGGCCTGATTTACTTTGGGTCGCCGGACAGGAACTACAGACCTCAAAACATGTACAGCATTGGGTAGATAGCTTGTCTGTAAATAAGCATGTAACACAACAAGTCATAGGTAAAAGCCTTGAGGGTCGTAACATGAATGTATTGACGATAGGCAAGGCCAAACGTAAGAATATGATCATGGTCATATCTCGGCAGCATCCTCCTGAAGTTACGGGATATCTGGCGATGAAAGCATTTATAGAAACCATAGCATCTAACAGTAAGTTAGCCAAGAAATTCCGAAAGAAATATACCGTGTATGTGGTGCCCTTAATGAATCCTGATGGGGTAGACAACGGCCATTGGCGACATAATCTTGGTGGTATTGACCTAAATCGTGACTGGAGCAACTTTAATCAACCGGAAACAAAAGCCATAAAGGCCTTTATGGAAAAAAGGACTACTGATACTGATGGCAAATTCTATTTTGGGATTGACTTTCATTCTACTTGGGACGACATTTATTATACCGTCGACCCCACATTAAAAGGAAATATGCCTGGTTTGGTTACGGATTGGTTGCATACGATTAAAGAAGCACTTCCTGGTTATGACCCCAATATTCGCCCGAGTGGCGATCTAGTGCCAACAGCTGTATCGCGAAACTACTTCTTTGTCGAACATGGTGCAGAATCCTTGGTGTTTGAAATTGGTGACAATACACCACGCGATTTCATTAAGGAAAAAGGCCAGACCAGTGCCAACGTCTTAATGGAACTGATGCTTTCGAGACACTGATATTAAAAATCCAGTTCTAGGGAAGAGGCGGGTTGAGAAAAATGTCTTGAATTACCTATAATTATAGTGGACTGAACAAACCTTCAATAGTTCTTGAAACGGTTTCTGATTGTTCATCCCATGTAAAACTGATACTCAGACTTATATTCCAATTGCCATTGGATTGTTTGGTGCCTGTTGCCATTCCGGAAGATATAGGAACAAGAGGCAAGCTCGCGCAAAAGCAAGAACGCTGCATATACATTTGCAAGTCTAGGAGTTCGTCATCGCTATAACTAAAACTGTCGAGGTCAGAATCGATTTCAAAGTATAGGAACTCGGCATATTCGTCATCGGAGATTTGCTCCTGCTCCTCAGCCACGTAAACATATTTGAAGACCTTGTTGATACCATTATCTATGTTTATGTATTCAAATCCTTGGTCATTAACCATCACTATTTCAGAATCTTCATAAAATTCATAGGCAAACGACTCAGGTCTAACGCCATCGTTTTCATCATTAGTGTCACAAGAGATGGTGCTTAGGATTAGTGCTATGAGAAGAAAGGCGTATGATTTCATGAGGTCTTTTTTAGAAGATGCATTTAAAGCGAAATGGTTGCGTATGCATTTTTACTTTTGAGTCATTACGCCACAGCATTACATGTAACCTGAGATTTTATTTAGCCCAATAATCCAATACCAGTACATTTTCTAAATGCGGACTTAACACCTCCCCAAACGCCTTATGAGCAGGATGTGGCAGGTAAATAGCCCTGTCTTCCTCACTATCAAACGTCAGGAAAAAACAATGGGTAAACCCTTTATTTAAATCTTCCGGACTGTTATTCAAACCATATTCAAAATCTTTTATTTCACTAATCTGAGACGGCAAAGCCGCAAAAGCAACTTCCACGTTTTGGATGTCGGCTGGAGTGGCTGTGTCCTTGAAACTGAACAAGACCACATGACGCAACTGTTTGGTCATTTCCTCCATGTTGTTTGCATTAGGTGCCTTCTTCTTATCAGTATCTGTTTTATAATCACAGCTACTAACTAATAATACGGAGACGAGTACTAGGCTATAAATTTTCATATTCGCGATATTTTGAATTTTTGTTGGTGAAGTTTAGTAGATATGATATATTTTAAATAACTATATGATCATATTCTGAAACTCGTTAAACACAAGCAGACGAAGTTAGTTCATTAGCATCACAACAAAAACTGTCCGATATACAATTTTATTAATACAGTTCGTCACTCGAACTGACGAATTATTCTCGATACATTTTGCTGCACAAAACACTTGAACTGACAATAATTACTATTTTTATAAAAAACTAACTAGTATGACCAACCAAAAAAACGCCACGGCGTATTGGAAAGAGAATATCAAGTATGTTCTCATTCTCCTCGCTATCTGGTTCCTCGTCTCTTATGGCGCAGGAATCATCTTTAAGGACGCCCTTAATTCTGTACGACTCGGTGGCTTCAAACTCGGATTTTGGTTTGCACAACAAGGTAGTATGTATGTGTTCGTCGTACTCATTTTCGTATATGTTCATCTCATGAATAAACTCGATAAAAAATATGGCTATGATGAATAGTCTCTTGATTGAGCCAATAGGTGTCCAGAAGTGGACCTATATTTTAGTTGGGCTCACTTTTTCGTTATATATAGGTATTGCCATTTGGTCAAGAGCCAGTTCTACCAAGGAATTCTATATTGCTGGTGGTGGCGTATCACCTTGGGCCAACGGGATGGCAACAGCAGCTGACTGGATGAGTGCAGCTTCTTTTATCGGTATGGCAGGAATCATTTCCTTTGCAGGTTACGATGGCGCGGTATATTTAATGGGTTGGACTGGTGGTTATGTGCTATTGGCATTATTGTTAGCGCCTTATCTACGAAAATTCGGGAAGTTCACGGTTCCAGATTTTATTGGAGATCGTTATTACTCGAAAACGGCACGAATCGTAGCGGTGTTTTGTGCGCTATTGGTTTCCTTTACTTATGTGTCCGGTCAAATGCAAGGTGTGGGGATCGTATTCTCACGTTTCTTGGAAGTTGATTATAATACTGGTGTGATCATCGGGATGATCATTGTCTTGTTCTATGCAGTTCTTGGAGGCATGAAAGGGATTACCTATACTCAAGTGGCACAGTATTGTGTGTTGATATTCGCTTTTATGGTACCTGCTATTTTCATTTCCATACAAATGACAGGAAATCCGATTCCACAATTAGGATTTGGTAGTGAATTAGCAGATGGTTCGGGAACGTATTTGTTGGATAAATTGGATGGATTGAGCACGGACCTTGGTTTTGCGGAATATACAACGGGTTCAAAATCTTTGGTCGATGTGTTTGCAATTACCTTGGCTTTGATGGTTGGCACAGCAGGATTGCCACATGTTATAATTCGCTTCTTTACGGTTAAACGTGTTCGTGATGCGCGTAAGTCGGCAGGTATTGCTTTGTTGCTTATTGTGATTCTTTATTCAACGGCACCAGCTGTTGCGGTATTTGCAAGAACGAACCTGATCGAGACAGTTTCTAACAAGCCTTATGCCGATGTGCCGGAATGGTTTACCAAATGGGAAACGACGGGCTTGATAACCTTTAATGATAAAAATGGTGACGGACTCATTCAATATGTCGCTGATAAAGAACAGAATGAATTGGTAGTGAACCGTGACATCATGGTATTGGCTAATCCAGAGATTGCCAATCTCCCTAGTTGGGTGATCGCTTTGGTTGCCGCTGGTGGATTGGCTGCGGCCTTATCGACAGCAGCCGGATTGCTATTAGTGATTTCATCTTCGGTATCTCATGATCTGATCAAGAAAATAATCAACCCAAAGATCTCTGAAAAAGGCGAATTGATTGCAGCACGCTTGTCTGCTGTAGGCGCCGTTTGTGTGGCGGGTTACTTTGGCATAAACCCTCCAGGTTTCGTGGCAGCAGTAGTTGCATTGGCATTCGGACTTGCAGCCGCATCATTCTTTCCTGCAATAGTCTTGGGAATTTTTTATAAGCGCATGAACAAGGAAGGTGCCATTGCAGGAATGATGGTAGGTATTACAGCTATGGGATTATACATCCTAAAATTTAAGTTTGGGGTGTTCGATGGTGGTTTGTCGGCTGTAGAAGGTTTGAAAAAAGATTGGTGGTTCGGTATTTCGCCAGAAGGCTTTGGGACGATTGCCATGCTGCTTAATTTCATAGTGTCGATAGTAATCATGCAATTCACGAAAGCACCTCCGCAAGAGGTTCAAGACATAGTGGAGAATATTAGGATTCCGAGTGGTGCAGGAGACACTTCTGAGCATTAAGCGATTGTTTTGAGTTATCCGTAGAAAAAAATCATTTGAAAGTATGTAAATTAGTAACTTAGATATCTAATCAATTTTCAAAGTTAAATTCATGCACAGATTTCAAATAAACTCCTATCTAGAATATCAAGATGCCTATAAGCGCAGTATTGAAAACCCTGAAGAATTTTGGGATGAAATAGCGTCTTCTTTTCTATGGAAAAAGAAATGGGATAAAACCTTAGAATGGGATTTTAGTAAACCAGAAGTCAGTTGGTTCAAAGGCGGACAATTGAATATTACTGAAAATTGTTTGGATCGTCATTTAGAAAAAAACGGCAATCGAACAGCCATTATCTTCGAACCAAACAATCCAAACGAGCCGTCTGAATACTATACGTACAAAGCCTTACATAGCAAAGTATGTCAGTTTGCCAATGTATTGAAGGCAAACAATGTCAAGAAAGGAGACCGTGTGTGTATCTATATGCCTATGGTTCCTGAATTAGCCATTGCTGTTTTGGCTTGCGCAAGAATAGGAGCTATACATTCCGTTGTTTTTGCAGGATTTTCGTCCACCGCTTTGGCGACACGTATTAATGATGCGGAATGTAAAGTCTTGTTGACCGCAGATGCCGGCTACCGCGGAGATAAGATCACACCATTGAAGTCTATTGCAGACGATGCTTTGAAAACAACTCCTTCAATAGAGAAAACAATCATCTTGAATCGCACGAATTCAGAGGTAGAAATGCATGCGAATCAAGTTTGGTGGCATGAGGAACTAGCTAAGGTGGATGATCATTGTCCGGCAGAGATCATGGACGCTGAGGATATGCTATTCATTTTATATACGTCAGGTTCTACAGGCAAACCAAAGGGTATGGTGCATACTTGTGGTGGTTATATGGTGTATACGGCATACACGTTCAGGAATGTGTTTCAATATAAGTCAGATGGGAATGTGCAATTAGGAAGAGAAGCCACAAGAGCATCTAGTGCAGATGTGTATTGGTGCACGGCAGATATCGGGTGGATCACGGGCCATAGCTATATTGTTTACGGGCCATTGGCCAATGGAGCTACAACGCTTATGTTCGAGGGTGTTCCTAGTTATCCAGACTACGGACGTTTTTGGGAAATTTGTGAAAAGCATAAAGTGAATCAATTCTATACGGCACCAACCGCTATAAGAGCACTGGCCAAGCATCCCACAGAGTTTGTAGATAAATACAATTTAAAGAATTTAAAGACCTTAGGGACCGTTGGAGAACCCATCAATGAAGAGGCATGGAATTGGTACAATGATCATGTGGGCAAAGGAAAATGTCCGATTGTTGATACCTGGTGGCAAACCGAAACGGGCGGTATCATGTTATCATCCTTGGCAGGTGTTACTATGGATAAAGCAACTTATGCGACTTTACCAATGCCAGGAATTCAACCGGTACTCTTGGACGAGAACGGCAAAGAAATAGAGGGGGACCCAGCTGAAGGGATTCTAGCAATCAAATTCCCATGGCCATCTTTAGCAAGGACCATTTATGGAGATCATGAACGATACAAGAATGTTTATTTCTCAGCCTATAAAGGAAAGTACTTTCCAGGTGATGGGGCTTTAAGGGATAAGGATGGTAATTATAGAATCACAGGTCGCGTGGATGATGTAGTCATTGTTTCAGGTCATAACCTTGGTACTGCACCGATCGAAAATGCCATTGATGAACATGAAGCTGTTGTAGAGTGCGCTGTTGTAGGGTTCCCTCATGACGTAAAAGGAAATGCCTTATATGCTTATGTGACATTATATGACGGTTTCACGCCTTCTGAAGAGATGATTACTGCTATAAGGCAAAAAGTATCTGAAACCATTGGACCTATTGCCAAACCTGATAAAATTCAATTTGTTTCAGGGTTGCCAAAGACCCGAAGTGGTAAGATCATGCGACGCATCTTGAGGAAAATCGCATCGAATGAGACTTCTAATCTAGGCGATGTATCCACCTTATTGAATCCGGATGTAGTGCAAGAAATTATGGATAATGCTTTGTAACTTAAAAAAATCCTTTCCTAATTTAGAAAAGCAGGATTTATTTTCAATTTTAAGCGAATGTAATACCGCACCATGAAGGTGATTATATGAATTTAAATTCTTGATAAGTATCATATATTTTGTACTATTTTTATCTGTAATTGCAGGTTGTAATTATGATAGAAATGAGCAAAAGCAGTACCAATCAAATACATGATGATGCACACGAGCACAATGGGGTTTTTGGCGAAAGAACGGATCTATATTTTGCCATTTTATCTGGTGTTTTTTTAATAGTTGGGTTTAGTATAGAAAATTTCCTTGATGTTTCACGATATATATCTATTGTAAGTTTTGGCTTATCCTATTTTTTTGGCGGATGTTTCTCAATGATTGAAGCCTTTCAAAAAACCATCAAAGGTTATTTTGAAATCGATTTCTTAATGATAGTTGCGGCAGCTGGGGCAGCCTATATAGGGAGCTGGGCAGAAGGGGCACTCTTATTATTTCTTTTCAGTTTAGGGCATGCCTTGGAAAATTACGCAATGAACAAAGCTAAAAAATCTATTAGAGCCTTAGGCGAATTATCGCCAAATGTGGCATTGGTAAAACGCAAGGGTCAACTTTTTGAGATTTCAATTGACGACTTGAAGATCAACGATATTATTGTTGTAAAACCCAACGCAAAAATAGCAGCAGATGGTGTTATTATTAAAGGCCGTAGCAGTGTTAATCAGGCGTCAATTACCGGAGAAAGCATTCCTGTTGATAAGACAGCTATTCCCGAATCCGAATTTTTCCCAGAATTTGAACATATTGATGCTTCTCATGTTGTTTATACAGGTACTATTAATGGTGATAGTGTTCTGGAAGTTAACGTGCTAAAGTTAAGTCAGGATTCAACTATTTCCCGATTAATAAAAATGGTAAGTGAGGTAGAAACGCATAAATCTCCAACGCAACGATCAACCAAAAAGTTCGAAAAATGGTATGTGCCAATCGTTTTGGTTTTGGTGATAAGCTTATGTTTTGCACATGTTATTGTTAATGAAACATTTCAACAGAGTTTATATCGCGCCATATGTGTTTTGGTGGCGGCTAGCCCATGTGCTTTAGCTATATCAACACCAAGTGCCGTATTGAGTGGCGTTGCTCGAGCTGCCAATAAAGGCGTGCTGATTAAAGGTGGTCGCGCGTTGGAAGACATGGGTACTTTAAAAACAATCGCTTTTGATAAAACAGGAACCTTAACCGAGGGCAGACCTAAACTTACTAATGCCATTTCACTAAATGATTTTGACCAAGACGAATTTTTAAAGTTAGTATATGCGGTTGAAAGTTTAAGTAACCATCCACTGGCTAAAGCAATATCTCGCGATATAAAAGCACTTTATGGAATTAACACCTCAATACTGGCGTCAGATATTGAAGCTATGCAAGGTAAAGGCATTAAGGCATACTACAAAAATAATGCTATTTATATAGGCAATACACAATTAATGAAGGACCAGAATATTACAATTGGTAAAGATATCCTTTCTAATATCGAAAATTTACAAATACAAGGACACACAGCCATGTTAGTAGCTTATTCAAATGAGGTTGTGGGCCTATTAAGTGTAATGGATCTTCCAAGAGCAAGTACGGCCAGTACTTTAATAAAATTAAGAAAGTTAGGTATCGAAAAAATGATTATGCTTACCGGCGATCACCAAAATGTTGCCAATGCCATTGCGAGTCAAATTGGTTTGACCGAAGCCCGTGGTAACCTTTTGCCGGAAGACAAAGTAAAAGCCATTCTAGACTTGAAAGCTAATAATACTAAAATAGCTATGGTTGGAGATGGTGTTAATGATGCGCCTGCAATGGCGAGCAGTACTGTTGGCATTGCCATGGGAGCTGCCGGAAGCGATGTCGCTTTAGAGACTGCCGATGTTGCACTCATGTCTGATAAAATTGAACGTTTACCTTTTGTGATTGGTTTAAGTCGAGCGTCCAGAACCATAATAAAGGAAAACATTTGGATTAGTTTAGGCGTCGTGGCACTTTTAGTACCGGCAACCATTTTTGGGATTGCAAATATAGGGGCCGCTGTTGTCTTTCATGAAGGATCAACTGTAGTGGTTGTGCTGAATGCACTTCGATTGTTGCGCTACAATGATGAAAGTTAACCCAGCTTAGTAAATTAAACCCTTCTCAAGATTAATCAGCAATACTTAATAGTTATTTTATTTCTTTAATTTTATTAACTAATATTAACCTTATCTTTCGATAAATTAAAAATATACGATTATGGCAAAGACGCAAGATGCAAAGAAAAAAATGAAGAAGGAACCACTTCTAACACCTAAGGAAAAGAAGGCCGCAAAGCGAGCAAAAAAAGCTAAAAGAGAATAGTTTATGGACATAAGATTGGCAGTTTTAATTGATGGTGATAATATTCCTTCGGCTTATGTTAAGGAAATGATGGAAGAGATTGCCAAATACGGCAATCCAACCATAAAGCGTATTTATGGCGATTGGACCAATCCAAATTTAAACAAGTGGAAGCAGGTGCTTTTGGAAAATGCTATCACTCCAATGCAGCAATATGGCTATACCAAAGGAAAAAATGCCACAGATTCTGCCATGATTATCGACGCTATGGATATTTTATATTCAGAGAAAGTTGATGGCTTTTGTTTAGTGTCTAGTGACAGCGATTTTACACGCTTGGCAACACGACTTCGTGAGGCTGGAATGCAAGTTTATGGTATCGGTGAAAAGAAAACACCCAATCCATTTATCGTTGCTTGTGATAAATTTATTTATCTCGAGATTCTTAAATACCAAGCAGAAGAAAATGAACCAGAATTTAAAGAGCATTCACCTTCTACCATAGAGAGTATTGACAAAATAACACATAAGGAGATTAAATTCATATCGTCAACCATTTCAGACTTGGCAGATGATGAAGGTTGGGCTTTTTTGGGTGATGTTGGGAGTTTATTGCAAAAAAAACAACCAAATTTTGATTCCAGAAACTATGGTTTTCAAAAATTAACCCCCCTGATTAAATCAATACCAAAATTTGAGATTGAAAGACGTGAAGACTCACGAGGGCGATTGAAGCTGATTTATGTAAAAATCATAGAGCCTAAAGTGAAATCTAGAAAAAGATAGTTAATTGCTTTATAATCAGTTATCAATGATTCTAATTTAAAGATCTGACAATGACACTTAAGAAAATAGGTTGGGTGGTATTCATTGTACTCTGTATTTCAATAGGCCTATATCCTTATTCATATTTTATACTTGAAAGAACCTTTGGCCTGTTAGCGTCAAAGCCTGCAGAACTGCTTCAAGATATGTTATGGAATATCATGTTCTATACACATATTCTTTTAGGAGGCTTCGCATTAATGATAGGTTGGTCGCAATTTAGCGAAAAATGGCGTCTTAAATATTTGAAGTTGCATAGAAGAATAGGTATTGCTTATGTAATTAGTGCCGTTTTAAGTGGATCCAGTGGCTTGTATATTGCCTTTTTCGCCACAGGAGGATGGGTTTCAGTTTTGGGTTTCGCCAGCTTGGCAAGTGTCTGGTTATTTACAACGATAAAGGCATTCGTAGCCATAAAAAACGGTCGAATAATTGAACACCAGAAATTGATGGTACTCAGCTATGCGGTTTGTTTTGCCGCAGTCACCTTAAGAATCTGGTTGCCTTTATTATCAGCCACTTTTGGAAGTTTTATACCAGCTTACCGAATCGTGGCTTGGTTGTGTTGGGTGCCGAATTTACTTGTAGCTTTATATTTGATTAGGAATATAGATCATAACAAAAATGGGGTCGTTTATCATTAGACTGAATGGTTGACTTAAATATCTGGACATGAAATTATTCATATTTACTTCTTTTCTGTTGATTTTACTCTGCACTGATTGTTGTTATGCCCAAGAATCATTTACTGAATATCACAAGAATGGCAAAATTGCTTTTCAAGGATCTAAAGTCGATGGTCAGCTTGTTGGTGAATATGCCGCCTTCTATAAAAATGGAAATATTCAATTGGTAGCCAGATACAATTCCGGTTTCCTCATTCAGAAAAAAGAATATCATGAAACTGGCGAGTTGATGACTACTTTTTACTTTATTAATGGTACAGAGTTCTTCAAGGCCTTTCATTACTATAAGAGCGGCCAACTTAAAAAGGAAGGTAAGGTTGATAGAGGTGGACTCGAATCCGGAGAATGGTTTTATTATTCTGAAGACAATGAGCTATCGAAGATGGTTGTTTTTGATAAAGGGAAGGTCATTGGTTGATTAGTTTCATGTTAAACCCATCCTAAATTCTTTATCAATACCTATGTGATGCCTATTTTTAAATTTGTTAACACACCTCCTATGAAATATTTTACGACTGCGGTCATTCTATTAATTGGTTTTTCAATCACTGCGCAAGAGTTGTCTTTTGAAGAATACAACCCGATATCGACCCTAGTGGTTCCGGGTGATAGTATCAAAGTGTCAAAGTTTCCTTTCATCGATGTACATGGTCACCAATATCGCATGCCAGAACAGGATTTGGCACCAGTCATTGCTGCCATGGATACCTTGAATATGGGTATTATGGTAAATTTAAGCGGAAGAACAGGAGAAGATCTTAAAAAATCTGTTAAAAATATTGCAGATCATTATCCCAATAGATTCGTGGTTTTCGCTAATATCAATTTTGAAGGTGCAGGTGCTGATGGTTGGACGGAGAAAATGGTCAAACAATTTGAATTGGATGTAAAGAATGGTGCTAGAGGTCTCAAAGTATATAAAAGCCTTGGATTGCGAAATAAGGATTCTGATGGCAAACGATTAGCGATTGATGACTCTAGGCTTGACGCTATCTGGGCAAAGTGTGGTGAATTAGGTGTGCCGGTGCTCATTCATTCGGCAGACCCTAAATCGTTTTGGGATGAGTTTGATGGCGATAACGAGCGTTGGTTGGAACTAAAAACACATCCGCGTAGAAAACGTGATGCCACTAATCCTGCATCTTGGGAGCAGATCATGCAAGAACAACAGAATATGTTCATGAAGCATAAAAAGACCACCTTTATCAATGCCCATATGGGGTGGTTGGCAAATGATCTTGGAGAATTAGGGCGACAGTTAGATGCAATGCCAAATATGAATGTGGGTATCGGTGCTATCATTGCGGAACTTGGACGGCAACCACGTTTTGCAAAACAATTTTTCATTAAGTATCAGGATCGCGTCCTGTTCGGGAAAGACAGTTGGAAGCCCAATGAATTCCCAACATATTTTAGGATCCTCGAAAGTGACGATGAGTATTTTCCGTATCACAAGAAATACCATGCATATTGGGCTATGTACGGACTTGACTTACCTGATGATGTCTTGAAAAAAGTATACTACAAAAACGCCTTGAGAATTGTCCCTGGATTGGATGCCAGTTTGTTTCCTAAGAATTAAAATATTTTTATGCTAAGTAACACTTTGATTTCGCTGTATAAAAGAGACCTTGACAAATTAAAAAAAGAGTTGAGCCTTTACAAGAGTGAGAAAAACCTTTGGCTTGTTAGTGATGATGTTTCAAATTCTGCTGGAAATTTGTGCCTGCATTTAGTGGGTAATCTCAATCATTTTATTGGCTCGGTTATTGGAAATACAGGTTTTGTGCGTCAAAGAGAATTAGAATTTTCACAGAAAAATGTTTCCGTTGAAGAATTGACTTCTCAAGTTGATCAAACAATCGAAATGATCGAAACTACATTACAAGGATTGGAAGATTCAGAACTGACAAAGGATTTTCCGATAGAAGTGTTTGGTAAACCTATGACCACGGAATATTTCTTGGTGCATTTATCCACACATTTATCCTACCACTTGGGGCAGATTAATTACCATAGGCGTTTGTTAGACTAAAATCAACTTTCAAATAAAAATGAAATATCCTTTTAGATAATTTGAAGTTATCATACTTCTCTATCTATAAAATTGGTGTTTATTCATAAAATATCAAAGTATTTTAAATAGTAAGATAATTTAGAAAATAGTTCGTAATGAATTATTTACATATATTTACCCTGATTTGCTATTAATTTTCCAATAAAAAAGGGGCTTAATAAGTACTGAACTCATTTTAAATTATTAAAAATGATGAAAAAAGTATTTATTAAAATGCGCCGCTATTACATGATTTTCACAACTGGAGATCATAGGTTTATACTTAAAGGAATACTGAAAAGATTAAATTCTACAGTATGGTCTTTTGAGCTTAAAAGGGACTTAGAAATACTCTTTACCAATCCCGATTCAACTATTCCACTGAATATAAGGTTGTTTAATGAAAAAGATGATGTTTATTTCAAGGATGCAAATGCAAATTGTGGTTTGGTTCAAGAGAACTTGCCAAATTGTTACATAGCTGTCACTAATGAAGAAGTACCATGTCATAGGATATGGCTAATTAATTATGGTCAAAATGCTAAAATCAAAGGATTCTTTGGCAATCTGATGCCTGATTTAAAAGAGAATGAAGCTTTATTGGAAGGGGTTTTTACAGTGCCTTCTTTTCGAGGAATGAATATCATGCCTGCTACTGTGTCACGGATTTTGGAAAAAGCTAAGGACATGAATGTTAGATGGGTCATTGCTTTTGTAGAGGTCAATAATATGCCATCACTGAGAGGCTTCAAAAGAGCTGGATTTTCACCTCATATGTTAAGAGAAGAGAAATGGTTTTTATTCTATCGATCAATAAGATATATAATGATACCTAGTGACGTATTAGATATGTATCATGAATATACTGAAGAAAAAACCACTATTAAAGAGGTATATTCCCATGCTTACGCTTAGGTCTGTCTACTTTCTTACCTTCCAACATTGAGAATGCCTTGATGAGTTTTCGTCTTGTATTCTTAGGAAGAATCACTTCATCAATGAATCCACGTTCGGCAGCACTATAAGGATTGGCAAAAAGTTCAGCGTATTCGGCTTCTTTTTCTTTCCATTTGCTGTCTTTGTCTTCAGCTGCATTGATTTCTTTCTTGAATATGATCTCGGCCGCACCTTTAGCACCCATTACCGCAATCTCAGCACTTGGCCATGCGAAATTCATGTCCGCACCGATATGTTTAGAGTTCATCACATCGTAGGCGCCACCATACGCTTTTCGGGTAATAACGGTGACTCTAGGTACTGTGGCTTCACTAAAGGCATATAATAATTTTGCGCCATGTACTATAATGCCATTCCATTCCTGATCGGTACCAGGAAGGAAACCTGGAACATCTTCCAATACCAATATTGGTATATTGAAGCAATCGCAAAAACGCACAAAGCGTGCTGCCTTTTTAGAGCTATTAACGTCTAGTACACCTGCTAGAAACATGGGTTGGTTAGCAATAATGCCAATACTTCGGCCGCCAAGACGTGCAAATCCCACAAGAATATTCTCGGCATGGTCTTTATGGATTTCATAAAAAGAATCTTCATCAATGATTCCCTTGATCACATCATGCATATCATAGGGTTTGCTAGGATTATCAGGAATAATCCCTGCTAATGAATCCCTTAATTCATCATCTAGTTCGAATGGAAGAGGTGTAGTAGTTTCATTATTGTTTTGTGGTAAATATCCCAACAATTTTTTAATATCTTCTAGACATTCAACATCGTTGACTGAGGTTTTATGCGCTACGCCAGATTTAGTTGAATGGGTACTGGCGCCACCTAATTCTTCACTTGTCACTTCTTCGTTAGTAACCGTCTTGACCACATTAGGACCTGTGACAAACATATAGCTAGTATCCTCGACCATGAGGGTAAAATCCGTCATTGCAGGCGAATAGACAGCGCCTCCAGCACATGGCCCCATGATGGCAGAGATCTGCGGAATGACACCGGATACTTGAACATTCCGATAAAAAATATCGGCATAACCACCCAAGGATCGCACACCTTCTTGAATACGTGCTCCACCTGAATCATTAAGTCCAATAATTGGTGCCCCAACTTTCAAGGCAAGATCCATGATTTTGCATATTTTTTCAGCATGCGTTTCAGATAAAGCCCCGCCAAAAACAGTAAAATCTTGGGCGTAAATGTAGACTAGTCTATCGTTAATTGTGCCATAACCTGTGACGACACCATCTCCATAGAATTTTTGGTTTTCCATACCAAAATCTTTTGTTCTGTGTGTCACTAAAACACCAATTTCCTCAAAAGACCCTTCATCCATCAGATAATTAACCCGTTCTCTTGCGGTAAGTTTCTTCTTAGCGTGTTGCTTGTCAATACGGACCTGTCCACCGCCCAAATAGGCTTTGGATAGTTTGTCGTTAAGGTCGTTTATTTTAGATTCCATAGTCTCTTATTTTGGTAGGCGTAATTTTTTCTGCTCTTTGATATAATGTCTTAGAGCAACTAATGCGGCTATTCTTGATTCGACATCTTGTTTTGCCTTTAAGGATTCAGGTGAATAATAATTCTTCACAAAATGGGTGTTAAAATTCCCAGTTCTAAAAGCATCATGTTCGCAAACAAACGTTCCAAAGGGTAAGGTGGTTTGTATTCCTTCGATATGATAATCATTTATAGCCTTTAGCATTAATTGTATGGCTTCGTCACGAGTCTTGCCATAGGTTATCAATTTCGATAACATGGGGTCATAATAAATAGGGATGTCCATGCCTTCTTCAAAGCCGTTATCTACACGAATCCCTTTACCTACAGGAATTTTGTATGTCTCTAAACGCCCAACGCTTGGAAGGAAATCATTCAGTGGGTCTTCTGCGTATACCCGTAATTCCAAGGCATGGCCTTTAATTCTCAAATCTTTTTGCTTCACAGGTAGGACTTCGCCACGGGCCACTCGTATTTGCATTTCAACCAGATCTGTTCCTGTGATCAGTTCCGTAACTGGATGCTCCACTTGCAAACGTGTATTCATTTCAAGGAAATAGAAATTCATTTGATCATCTAATAAGAACTCCACTGTTCCGGCACCTAGATAATCACAAGATCGACAAACCTTGATGGCTGCTTCTCCCATTTCCTCACGCAGTTCTGGCGTCAATACTGATGAAGGCGCTTCCTCAATCACTTTTTGATGTCGACGCTGTATACTGCATTCCCGTTCAAATAAATGAATGACATTGTTATGAGAATCGGCCATCACTTGAATTTCAATGTGCCTTGGTGATGTTACATATTTTTCAATGAAAACAGAGCCATCTCCAAAAGCAGAGGTTGCTTCGCTTATGGCCCGATTCATTTGAGACTCTAGATCACTTTCTTTTTCCACGACACGCATTCCCTTTCCGCCACCGCCTGCTGAGGCTTTAATTAAAACTGGGAATCCAATATCCTGAGCTATCAATTTAGCTTTCTTAATATCAGTAATTGCCTTATCGATTCCAGGGACCATTGGGATGTCATAGTGGCTTACAGCTTCTTTGGCAGCTAATTTACTCCCCATTATCCGTATGGCTTTTGAGCGTGGACCAATGAAAATAATATCATTTTCTTCGCAAGCCTCAGCGAAATCTGCATTTTCCGAAAGGAATCCATACCCTGGATGAATGGCATCCACACTGAGGGTTTTAGCTACTTCTATGATTTTATCTCCTAATAAATAGGATTGATTGGAAGGTGCTTCTCCGATAAGCACAGCTTCATCTGCATATTTTACATGAGGCGCGTTACGATCTGCTGTAGAGTATACAGCAACTGTTTTAATACCCATTTTTTTGGCGGTGGACATTACCCTAATGGCAATTTCACCACGATTGGCGACTAATAGTTTTTTCATATTATTCAAATTCTATTAGTAAATGATTCTTTTCAACAGCATCTCCATTTTTAACAGAAACGCTTTTAATAATGCCATTTCGTGGAGATGTTATAATGTTCTCCATCTTCATGGCTTCTAAAATCAATAGGGCATCATTTTCTTGAACCTCTTGGCCGACCTTCACATTGATATCCAAAATAAGCCCTGGCATAGGCGCTTTGATTTCATTGATCATAATTGTTGACCCAATCTCAAACCCCATTTCTTTTATAAGAATATCTAAGTCGCTGAAAACATTAATACTATATGTATTATTATTAACTTTCACTTTAAATATTTTTTGATTGAAATCAGTGTCAATTATTTCGGCATTCATTGATTGGTTTTCATGTATTACATGAAATTTCAAGTCTTCGGTAGACACAATATTAAAAGAATTAATTTCGGTCTCTGGGATGGTAAATTCAGATGTATCATTCACCTTTACATGATAATTTTTGCTCATTTAGTATAAAATTAATACGAATATAAAGATAAGGCTTTAGGCATGACATGACCTTATTCATATTTTTTTTTAATGGTGTTTAAAACTTTTAGATAATAGGCTCTGTTGGACGCCACAAAATGACCATTAGTTTCGCTATTCTCTAATTTACTGATGAAATTTTCTTGAGTTATGAGTTTCAAAGCTTCAACTTCTGATACTTGGGGTATTAAGGCGCTTATACCGACTTTTAGTTCGCAGATGTAAGTGTGACGAAACTCGTTGTCAACGATGCCGTTTTCATAGGCCTGGAAGCATTCAAATACACCAATTTTATGTAAGTCATTCTCATTTATGCTAAGTCCGATTTCCTCTTCTATTTCTCTTATCGCACCACTTTTTAATGTTTCACCAGCATCTATATGGCCAGCCACGGAAACATCCCAAAGCAATGGGAAAATTATTTTAGAAGCTGCGCGTTGTTGTAATAGAATCTCACCATCTTCGTTATAAAACCAAACATGTGCGGTGTTGTGATAGTATCCTTTTGAATGTATTTCAGATTTTAATGCTGATCTACCGGTAGGGGCGCCATCTATGGTTACTATATCGATGAATTCGTCCATACTAGATCGTTTGAAGAACAGATGCCATGCAATCGACCAATACCCTGAAATCTTCGGGAGTATTGAAAACATGACAGGATACCCTTATGTAATTCCCCCTAAAAGACACAAATATATTTCTATCCCATAAAGCGGACTTCAATACTTTTCTATCCATGCCTTTTGGGAGCTCAATACCGAATAGGTGGTGAGCTCTTTGATCTATTTCAGATACGTGGCATCCAAGACCCTTGAGGTCTTTTACAGCTTCAAAGGATATATCATGACAATAGTCTTGAATTGCTTTAGGCGACCATTTCAGGACCTGTTTTAAAGCTTCTATTTGCATCTTTACATAGATGAAGTTGCCACTTTCTCCAACCATATAGCGATTGGCAAATGCTTTGTATTCGGGTTCATATTTGGTCAATCCAGCAAAATTCTCACTGTTCAATCTATTGCTCCAGTTTTCTTCGATAGGCGTACCGTCATCAAAATAAGGTCCAAAATAGGAGTAGGCACATCCATAAGGTCCAAACAACCATTTATAACCAGCACATATTAAAGCATCTGGTTCCAATTCCTTAACGGAAAAGGGTAGGGCACCAACAGATTGACTTCCATCAATTATTAACAAGGCACTGTGTTCTTTGGTCTTCTCCCGAATAGCCTTTAAGTCAAAAATAATGCCGTTAGACCAGTGGATGTGTCCCATGGCTACTAGCGCAGTTTTGTTATTAATGGCATTGAGGATATCCATATTCCATTGTCGACCACGATTGTCTCTGGATTCAGGAGTTTTAACGGTCCTTAAAACAGCATTATAAGTATCAGCTAACTTTTGCCACACATATACATTGCTAGGAAACTGGTCTTCTATGACCAAGATTTCGTCTCCTTCTTTCAAGGTAATATTGTTTGCTACATTGGCCAAACCATAGGACACAGAGGGTGTTGTGGCAATACGTTCAAAATTATCGCAATCGATCACCTCGGCAAATAATTTTCTAAGTTGGGTAACAGGCTCAAAATAGTCAGTACCCAAGATTGTGTGCGGTCGGCTTTTTTGCAAAATACCTTGCGCCCCGGCTTCTGATACCAAATGGGTGGAAGGTGATTGGGCCGCGGTATTTAAATACGTTATATCCTCAGGGATATCGAACAGGTGCTTTTGGTTTTGAGTCCTCATTAAATTAGTATTCTATTAGTCTTAAATAAAGGTATTGAATTTTTTATCTAAAAATTAATGAATCTTTAAGATCTATGGCGATGTTGATGAATCCCTCTGTCTTAATCAAAATAGAAAAGCGCTCGAAGGATTCCGAGCGCTTTTGTGTTCTTACTTTATTAGTTCTTATTCGAAATAACTAAAGGTCTCACCTTCTTTAAGGTTCAATAAGCTCTCATAGATCAGTCGAATGACATTTTCTACATCATCTTTATGAACTGTTTCCACAGTTGTATGCATGTAACGCAATGGAAGAGAAATCAGTGCAGATGCGACACCGGCATTACTATATGCAAAGGCATCGGTATCCGTTCCTGTACTTCTTGATAAAGCGCTGCGTTGAAAAGGGATGTTCTTTGCCTCGGCAGTTTCGGTGATCAAGTCTCGTAATTTTTGTTGTACCGCTGGCGCGTAAGCGATAACTGGACCTTTTCCTATCTCACAATCACCTTGTACTTTCTTTTCTATCATTGGTGTTGTGGTATCGTGGGTGACATCGGTAACAATGGCACAGTTGGGTTTGATCCGTTCTGCGATCATCTGGGCCCCTCTCAGGCCGATTTCCTCTTGCACAGAATTCACTATATACAAACCAAAGGGTAATTTTTTCTTATTCTCTTTGAGCAGGCGCGCCACTTCCGCTACCATGAATCCACCAGCGCGATTATCCAATGCGCGACAAACGAAGTTGGTTTTATTAAGGATATGGAATTCATCTGGATACGTAATCACACAACCCACGTGAATATCCATTTTCTCCACTTCTTCTTTTTTCTTGCAGCCCACATCTATGAAAATATTGTCTGGTTTTGGCGGTTCTTCCTTTGCTCTATTCCTAGTATGGATAGCTGGCCAACCGAATACCCCTTTAACGATGCCATTTTTTGTATGGATATTAACGATCTTGCTGGGCGCTATTTGGTGATCACTACCGCCGTTGCGAACAACATAGATGAGCCCGTTGTCTGTAATATAATTCACATACCAAGATATTTCATCAGCATGTCCTTCAATAACGACCTTGTATTTTGCCTTTGGATTAATGACAGCTACCGCCGTGCCATACGTGTCAGTAATGAATTCATCGACATATGGTTTTAAATAATCCATCCAGAGTTTTTGCCCATTCCATTCATAACCAGTTGGAGAGGCATTGTTAAGATATTTCTCGAAGAAATCCATCGATTTCTTAGTAAGTACGCTCTTTTTTGCCATGTGTTTAAATTTTCATTAAAAATAGCAATATTACCATAGAATTTATAGTTATGCTTGTGTAAATTCTTAATTTTACTTGGTTGAATTTTATTTGTTAATTCAATACTCGAGAACAAACAGAATATAGCATAAATACCAAACAGAAAAGTTTCATATAAGTTTGAATCGCACTTTGGAATGTTTTTGGAGTTAGTCCTAATCAATGAAAAACGTAATCTACATACTACTATTTTTCCCCTTGGCCATGTTTGCACAAAAAACAGAGGTAGAGAAGGATACTACGCAATATGAGTATGATTATATTCTGGTTAAAGGGGATTCAATTCCTAAGGCTGCAATTGACCTAGATGAAGTGATGCTTTTGAAGCGATTGAAGTTTGACAGCAAAGAAGATAGAAAGAGGTACTTAATACTTCGTAGAAAGACCATAAAAGTCTATCCCTATGCTAAACTGGCTGCAGAAAGGTTAGATTCACTAACCAGAAGGTTAGAGTCCTTAAAGCGTAACCGCGATAAGAAACGTTATGCCAAGATAATACAAAGGTACATTGAGGATGAGTTCTCAGCAGAATTGAAGAAACTCACTCGAACTGAAGGACAAATCCTCGTGAAACTCATACACAGGCAAACGGGTAAGACAACATTTGATCTTATTAAGGAACTAAGAAGTGGCTGGCGTGCCTTTTGGTTTAATAATACCGCCAAACTATTTGATATTTCCTTGAAACGTGAATTCGATCCCATGAACGAGAGAGAAGATTTCTTGATCGAGGATGTTCTGCAACGTAATTTTCAAAGTGGGCGTTTGCCAAGGCAAAAAACAGCACTGGATTTTGACTATTACGAGGTGGTGTCTAAATGGAATATGAAAATCCCAAAAACTTAACTTATGCGTATTCAGACCAAACAGGAGGAGATCTGGAATGCTTTAACTCATGGCCTTGGAGCTATTCTAGGCCTTGTTGGGTTAGTGTTACTCATAGTTTATGAGGCTTCAAAAACTGACTTCAGTTTGTTTAGTGTGATCGTTTATGGGCTTTCGATCATCATTCTTTTTACGGCTTCTACATTATATCATACTGTGCAAAGCGAAAAGCAAAAACACGCCTTTCGAGTGATAGATCATATCAGTATTTATTTCTTGATAGCAGGCACATACACACCGGTATTGCTAATTACACTTCAAGACAGTCTTGGTTGGCCCTTATTTTGGACTGTCTGGGGTATTGCGGCATTTGGAGTAATCTTAAAATTGTTCTTTACTGGGCGATTCGAAATATTCTCAACATTACTTTATTTGGTCATGGGTTGGTTGATCATTTTTGATTTTCCTACACTTAACGACCTCATAGAGCCACAAGGTATTTATTGGTTAGCTGCTGGTGGCTCGGCTTATACCATAGGTATTATTTTTTATGCCTTGAGCAATAAGCCATTTTTTCATGTAATCTGGCATGTCTTTGTACTCGTTGGTGCCATTTCTCACTTCATGATGGTGTTTGGGTACATTATTTGATTTGTATTCAGACCTTAATAATATCTTGGTATTCTTCGAAAAATGCTTCAAAGAGTGACATGTTTTCATTGAAGAACTCCATAACCTCGCGCCAGGAATTTTTATTATGAATGGACACTTTTCCTTCAAATAGTACATAGATCCGAGAAATTTCTTTTTCATTCCCTAAAAAGTACGCTTCCTCAAAAACTGCATTGGGTAGATATTCATTTAACAAAATTGATTTCAAGGATTGCAATTTTTCCCAGTAGGCTATTCTTTTCTCTAGATCATCTTCAAGATCCAATGCAATTAGCGCCGAGTTCGTGTCAAAATGAAACTTAAAGCTCAGACCTTTTAATTTGGTGTTGTATAATAACCATTTGCGTGGAAAGGATTTACCAAAAGCTGTCCAGAATTCTTGACGTAATTTTTTACTTTCTTCTTTAGAAAACATATTTATGGTTATAGTACAAAGGCAAAAAACAAAAAGTTTTCTTCCCATTGGGAAGATGTCGCTCTGCGACAGATGGGATTAAATAAAATAGGCGAGGACAATAGCTAAAACAATAATCATCAGCTTACTGAAATTAAAAGTATGTCCTTCATTGCTCTCAAATAATATGGTTGTAGAGATATGCAAGAAAATACCAATGACTACGGCTGCAATCTCAGGATAATACGCATCTAACTGGGACACATTTTCAGATAAATAACTACCGAAAGGCGTCATTAAGGCAAATAATAATAAAAACAAAAGAATTTTAGTTTTCGGAAGATCCGAATTCAAGAAAAAGGTTGTTAAAATAATCGCAATGGGAATCTTATGTACGATGATTCCGTAAAGTAAATTTTCGTTCCCATGCACTGGAAAACCTTCCAGTACCGCATGAACACTCAAACTAAAAAACAGCATCCATGGAAACACCTTACTGCTTTTGTCTAGATGCATATGTCCGTGCTCAGCCCCTTTGGAGAAAAACTCAAGGCATATTTGCAGAAGAATTCCAACCATGATAAAGAGTCCAATTTGCTTGTCTGAATGCTCGAAAACTTCTGGTAGTAAGTTGAAAACCGTAATTGATAGGAGGAAAGCTCCACTGAATGCCAATAAAAGCTTAAGATTTTTCTTTTTTGTGGGTTTGAATGCCAGAACAAAAATGGCACCGATGATAACTGCTAATATAGGTAGGAGATAGTACAGCATTATTTAAAGATCATGATCAATCGTTCTGAAGACTCTTTATGGAATCTGTTTAGCTTATAATCGCCAAAAATATCTAGAAGTGTTACACCAGCTTGCTCAAAAAGAAGCTCAAAATTTTGAAGCGTCAAGGCTTTTACTTTTTCGGTAAAAGAATAATCTTCACCATCATGCTCAAAGTCTATATCCTTGTAAATGAAACCATCTTCGATATAGCGTTTTAGTTTGAAGTTAATACCTTCAACGGTCTTTAGGTCTTCAGCAATCAAATTGGCCGCAACAAAATCTACATTCAAGAAATCGATGACCCCAAATCCAAACTCGTTCAATTCGGCTTTGATGGCTTTGATAGTAGAAAGATTATCCTCTTCTTTTTCAAAATATCCAAAACTCGTGAAGAGGTTGAATACCGCATCAAATTGTTTTGGGTAAGGAAGACACATGTCATGCACTTCAAAACGTAGGGTTTCATTTTCAAATTGTTTGGCATGTGCGATACTGTTCTCGGATAAGTCCACGCCAGTCACATCATACCCAATCGAATTCAAATAAACAGCATGACGCCCTTTGCCACAGGCCAGATCCAGAATACGACCCTTCTGTGGCACGTTTAAATAGGCTGTTAAATTCGCCATGAATGCTTCTGCCTCTCCATGCCCGCGCTCTTTGTAAAGAATATGATAAAATGGTGTATCGAACCACGATGCATACCATTGTTTTGAGTCTTTTGTCATAGATAATAATCCCTTCTTGAGGAGGGTGTTTTGCTGGCAAAACGGGAGGCGTTAAGCACCCCTTAAGTCCCCTCAAGGAGACACCTTTGTTTATTAGTTCATTCTTGGGAGTTCCCAAGCCGAAAATGTCTTGGTCAGGCTTTCCGCTATATCTTTTTATCCTCCTTCGAAGGGGGTTAGGAGGATGTTCTAAAAACACCCCTAAAGTCCCCTCAAGGGGACAACAAAAAGGATGCCGCTGCAATCCTTAACTCAACTCAGTATTTCCGATGTGATAGCGCAAAAATAACCTATTTTTACAATCTATTTCACGAATTACATGGAGGATAATTTCACGATGGTCGCTAAGACCTTATTTGGTTTTGAAGAGTTACTTGTAAAAGAACTAAGACAAATGGGCGCACAGGACATAAAACAAGGTGTGCGTAACGTTAGTTTTGTGGGAGACAAGGGTTTTATGTACAAGGCCAATCTTGGTCTGCGTACTGCCATTAAAATATTGAAGCCCATTAAGACTTTTAAAGTCGTTAACGAACAAGACTTGTATGATAGAGTCTATGGGATGAAATGGGATAAATACATGAAAGAATCCCAAACATTGGCCATTGATGCGACGGTTCATTCCGAAATTTTCACGCATTCCAAGTATATCGCCTTAAAGACTAAAGATGCCATTGTCGATAAGTTTAGAGATCAAACTGGCGAACGCCCTAATGTCGATCTGCGCTTCCCAGACTTGAAGATCAATGTGCATATTGACCGATCCATGTGCACTATTTCCTTGGATAGTTCTGGTGAATCCCTTCACCGAAGAGGGTATAAAACGGCAACAAATATTGCTCCTATTAATGAAGTATTAGCCGCTGGACTCATCATGTTATCCGGTTGGGATGGCCAATCAGATTTTATGGACCCCATGTGTGGTAGTGGTACTATCTTAGCGGAAGCTGCAATGATCGCCTGTAATATTCCACCGAACTTAATGCGAAAGGAATTCGCTTTTGAGCGTTGGCCAGATTGGGATGTAGAATTGCTTGAGACTATTGAAGAATCTTTGCTTAAGAAAACCCGAGACTTCCACCACAAGATAATAGGCTATGATAAGGCACCTTCTGCGGTTGCGAAAGCCAAAGATAATATCAAGAATGCTCATTTAGAAGAATTCATCACTATCAATCAGGAAGATTTCTTCAAAACCAAGAAAGAAGGTGATGAAAAGCTGCACATGGTCTTTAATCCGCCTTATGGCGAACGTTTGGAGCTATTGAATATGGAAGCTTTTTATGGAGATATAGGTACAACGCTAAAACATGGGTACCCAAATACAGATGCGTGGTTCATAACTGCCGACCTAGAAGCACTGAAACATGTAGGTCTACGGCCATCACGGAAAATCAAGATCTTTAATGCGAAACTAGAATCTCGATTGGTAAAGTACGAGATGTACTCTGGTAGTCGTAAGGCCAAGAAACAGTAATTTAGACAATAGACAATAGACAATAATTATTCCACTACTTTAAATCCTTGTATAGCCGCATTAGGCTCCATAATAGCAAAGCCTTCCCAAAAATCAGGGTCGTATTTTGAGAGATATGTGGCTTCTACGTCCTTATTCTCAGTCACACCATCGTAAATGGGTTTAGTGATGTTCTCAGAATTGAAAACCACTAATTCAAACTTGTTACGTTGATTCACTTCGATGTCTAACGCCAATGAAAGCTCATTTTGTTTTCTTCGTCCTTTAACGTGTTTGTTCTTTTCTATGACTTTAAGTGGTCGGTCCAACCCGAAAAAAACACCGGAATCCAACTCAAGATATTTCGGGCTATAACCGCCTTCAGTATCTTTTTGGAACAGCATTCTGCCTCGATAAACATTGTGGCGGTATGTAATACCCAATAAACCAAATTTCTGTATTGGTCTTATATTATCGAACTCCAAACGTAAGATTGCAAAATCATCCATGTTGATATACATTTTGCCTTTAAAATCCTTTTTTCCTTTGGGCGAAAACTCCATGACATACACAGGCGCATCTTCAATGTATGTATATTCCTTTATATCAAATTTATAGCGGTTTGATTTACGTAAGACATCGATCTTGCTATCTTCATTAAAGAATAGTTGCTCATAAAGCTCAGATATTCGATCTTGTATTTGTTGGTTGAAGTTATGATCATCGGTATTCTCGACTTGCACCATGGCATCAGATTCTTCGTTATGTTCAGTTTTCAAAGAATCCAGCTGGACCTTCGTGCTGAAAAGACCTGACTTGATCTTAAGATAGGAGTCAGGCTTGATATTATCCTTGAAGATCCGCTCCATTTTTTCTGAAACACCATCCATAGATACATCCTTATTCTTGTCGTATAATTCAGCTGCTTTGTCAATGTGAAATTTGTGAGTACTATAATCACCATAGAAATCACCAACAACTTCCCTGTAATAAGAAGAATGCCTTGGCACCAATCCTGCAATGCTATCGATCAGTTGTTTATCTAATTCTTCAATGGTGGATTTTTGGAAACCAAAATCCACTTTTTTCATTTGGTTAAGATCCGATTGCCTAAAGAATATTTTCTTTCTTGATAGGGAAACGCGATAATTCGCATCCATGTTTTCTTTTACTTTTTCGATGATCTCTTTTGGTTCAAGCGGATCACTTGACAAGAAAACACTTTTTAATTCAAAAGCTTTTGGGGTCAATGATATAATGCTGTCTAAAGGAACTTGCAAAGAATAGGCCTTGCTCTCGTAACCCATGGACGAAATATGTAAACTGTCGTTGGCTTTGGCACTAGTTTTTAATGTAAAGCTAAATATGCCTTCTTCATTGCTGATCACCCCACGATGCTCACCGTATTGCACCGTAGCAAAGGGAATTGGTACTTGGGTCTTGTGATCCAATAAGGTGCTAGAGAAAGTTTGAGCCGAAATATCATTGGCAATAATTAGTACTAAACCTATTATTAAATTCTTGATGATCGATGTCATAAATACGATGGTTTATAATATAGACGCAAAATAGATGAATTAGGTTGTCTGCGATATTATTTTAGACGAATAAGCTTGAGGTTTGTTACTAGAGGACCTTCATTAAATTTCACCGAGGGTGAATTAATAAACCAAAAAGTCAATTGTGCTCAATGGTTTTGGTGATGAATAATTTGTAATAATTAGAATCAATAGAATCCATATCCCAAATTTTTAATTTTAGATGTATATTGAGGCTGAAAATAAACACTAAAAAAGCAACTAAAAAAAAGTCCATGTTTTCTAGAATCCCTTTAATTACGAGAGCCATTTTCTGTTTGATCTTTTTGCCTTTAATCTTCAATAGCTGTAATAACGCCGGTGTCGACTATAGCATAGAATTCACTTTAAACCCAAACAAGATAGCACCGCTTACTGCCATGCTGGATATAAAAACTGATAAACCATGTAAAGCCACTATTAAAGTCCTAGGCGACAACCCTGTTGAACAGTCTTTTGAGACTTTGGGTACAGATTTATCTGTTCCCGTTGTAGGTTTATATCCAAATACCCTGAATGATGTAGAAGTAACATTAGAGTTTCAAGGTGGTCAGGTCGTTGACATCGTACAAATTAAGACTGCAGCACTGCCTGATTATTTTCCAACCATCGTGATCAATAAAATAGAACGCACTAAAATGGAAGATGGGCTGCATGCTTTGGATATTCATTTCGCGAATTTTGGTAAGTTTCGTTCCGCGCCGATTATATTTGATGACAAAGGAGTAGTGCGTTGGTTTCTCGACCTGAGTTTTCACGGATCCATGGTAAGTCCCTTCCAGAAAATGAAAGATGGTAATATCTTGGTAGTTGGTAGGCATACCATTTACGAATTTGATATGCTAGGCAAGTCATTGAAGAAAAATGATATTAGCACTAATTATGGGATGCATCATGAAGTCCTAGAATTACCCAATGAAGATTTGTTGATCGCTGTAGGTAAACGCAATGCTTTTATGCAAATTGATGGCAAACGTATTCTATCAGATAGTGATTTTATGATTCATTACAGCAGAAAACAGAACAAGGTCATTAAAGAATGGGACCTTGCAAAGCATTTGGATGTCAGTAGGGATGACCTTAATTTTTTCAGGGATGGTGACTGGTTGCATATGAATGCCCTTGATTTTGACCCAAGAGATAGCACGATAATTGTCTCTGGCAGGAACCAAGGTTTATTAAAAGTATCATGGAACGACGAGCTTAAATGGATCATGTCTCCAAAACAGAATTGGGGTAAATCAGGGAGAGATGGCAAGGGTTTTGACACGAGCCCATTCTTGTTGACGGCTGTTAATAAAGAGGGTAAGCCATTTAGTAATGATGTGCAGATCGGAAATGTTAGCGCAGATGATTTTGATTTTCCTTGGGGGCCACACGCTCCTGAATTATTGCCCAATGGTAATATTATTGTTTTTGATAACGGGCCATTCAGGAATTATAACAACGAGAATAATTTTTCAAGAGCTGTTGAGTATAAAGTGAATGAAGAAAACAAGACTTTTCAGCAGGTATGGGAATATGGTAAGACACGAGGTGCAAAGTTCTTTTCGTCCATCGTGAGTGATGTTGATTATTTGTCGGATAGCAATAATATACTGATTACCTCAGGTTTTCTTTATCCTAATTCTAACCATTCTGCCAAAGTCGTTGAAGTGTCACCCGCAGATAATACAGAGGTTTTTGAAGCCACTATTTTCATGAAAGATGTCAATAAAGGTGGAAAACCTGGCTGGGGACAATTGGATGTTTTATATCGCTCAGAGCGGATGCCTTTAAAGTATTAATTAGGTGTCTCGACTAAATAGGCTAAGGAGAAACTTACTTTGTTTTTTATTTTACCTAAAGCCCATGTGAACTGCTTTTTATCATCTGAGATATGGCATGGCATAGAAGCTCTTCAGGTGTATGTAGTCTTAAAATTGAGATAATGCCATCCCAGATTACATATAACGTGATGAGTGGAATTATATAGGTAAACAGCAGACGACTCCATTTATTTAAAAGTACGTTACAAAGGCGTAAGGAAAAATAATACTAACACACTATTTATGATTCCAATCCTTGGGGTCGTTACTTTTATTAGGCGATAATCCAAGGATATCCCCTTCTATATTGACGCCTAGACCAACGACACTTCGGTTAACATAATTGAAATAACTCACCACCTGATTTATTTCAAGTATCTCACCTTCAGTGTAGCCAGACTTTTTAAGCGCATCGATAGTCGTTTTCGTGATATTTGTATGATCTAGGGTTAGTTGTCTCGCGTAGTCCATCCCATTGTCGTAATGATTCTTAAAGAAATCCTTTACCTCATTGGTTTTTACTGCCTTCAAGAAGTCATTGGACCTCACATCATCTTCCAAAAGCTTTTTTAAGCCTTCAAAGTGATGTGATACGCAGTAATCACATCCATTAAGTTGACTTACATACACTCCTAGACATTCCAAATACCATTTAGGCAATGTGTTGTTGGCATTGTGCAACACACTTTTGTAAAGTGTCATGTGACCCATCAAGGTATGTGGTCGCAAACTATGAATAGTAAGCACATTGTCTATATTATTATTCGGCCCTTTAACACGATCATAGATGCGTTTTAGGATTTTATCTGAATCGTTGTAAGAAATGGTTTTTATCCAACTCATGGTTTGTAGTTTAAGTAAGTAAAATTAGAATAAAATCTTATGTTATCTTTGAATTTATCAAATCGATAATCCTTGTTGTCATACTTCGAAAACATTTCAGTTAAATCTCTACGCTATGTTGCCCGACTAATAGGGTTTCCTTTTATCGCGGTCGCTATTTTGGGATGGTCACTAATGCCATACCTAAAGGGCTATGCTAAGGAGGTCATAGCATTTGGGTTACTTTATTTTATTTGTTTCATAAGTATCATTATCATAAGACCTATACGTATTAAGAAAGCGTTACTCTATATATTTTATAGCATCTTGTCATTGTTGGCCTTTATTAAATTGTCGTTTTATCATCTATATGGCGTGAAGCTTAGTTCATCTGCGCTCTTCGTTATTTTTGAGACCAATGCCTCCGAATCTACTGAGTTCATGGAGAGTTATTTAGATGTTTATGTGATTAGTTTATTCATATTGCTTTTTTTACCATTGTTTTTTTCCAAAAAGCTACTGAATAGTGAGCATCTTTATAGAGCAACATTGAAATCAAAACTACTTATTTCAATTTGTGCAGTATTGATATTGTCATCCGGCTATATCATTTATGAAAAATTCTATAGAGAAAACATAATTCTGACAAGCCTTTTATCATATAAAGATTATCAACTGACTAAAAAGAAACTAAAAAATCAGCTTGCAGAGACCACAAGTGCAGCATTTCAAAATGTTTCATATTCTGACGAATCACAGACACATGTTGTTGTTATAGGTGAAGCCACTTCAAATTGGCACATGCAATTATATGGCTACAATCGAGAAACTAATCCACGTCTCAACGAAATTAAGGAAGAATTATGGGTTTTTGATAGTGTGATCACACCTCATGTACATACTATTTTGGCTTTGGAAAAAATGTTCACCCTTTCCAATTATGATACTCCGAACCCAGAGAAGAATGGCTCCATGGTTCAACTGGCCAATCAGGCTGGTTACGATACCTTTTGGATATCTAACCAGAAACCAGTGGGTTTGCATGAAAGCATTCCTACCTTGATTGGCAGTGCCGCAAAGCATAAACGATTTTTGGCCACTGACGATTACACATACGATATTTACGATGAGAATGTATTGCCGGCCTTACAAGAGGCTCTAAAGTCAAAATCTAAGAAGAAACTTATTTTTGTACATCTCATCGGTGCGCATAGTGTTTATAAACGGAGGTATCCTAAGTCATTCGCTTATTTTAAGGATATCAACCCGATTACCAAGATCAAACATGAAAAGGCCATTGAAACAGTTAATCATTATGATAATGCTATAAGGTATAACGATAGTATAATGAGGCAGGTCATTGAATACGTTAAAGCTCTAGAAACCAAAAGTTATGTAGCCTATTTTTCGGATCATGGAGATGAGGTTTATGACACCATGGATCTAGGAGGGCATAATGAATATCATGCCACGAGACCAATGTATGAGGTCCCATTAATAATTTGGCTATCGAATGACTATAAGAAAGCACATCCTGAATTGATAAATTCATTAGATATAACGAAAAGACGATATAATCTCGAAGATTTTATTCATAGTTTCTCTACCTTGTCAGGTATTGAATTCAGTGAAATTGACAAAAGTCGAAGCATTATGGATAGCTCATATATAGTAAGAACTCGATTTATTAAAAAAGGCGAAGACTATGATAAGAGGTAAGCTAATAAAACGTGTTGTCATACTTTGCTTTGTTGGTGTGATATTGGCATATATGTATCGTTGGAGTCCATATAAATTTGAATTTCTTGGACATTACGATAAGATATGGGCACACCGCGTTAACAGTATAGAAAAGCTAGAATCTGCAATACACTTCTTTGAAGGTGTCGAACTTGATCTGGTATACTTGGAAGATAAAACTGTATTAGATGTCAACCATCCGCCAGCATTAAGTATCGGATTGGATTTCGAGAGTTATTTCAGTGTCCTAGAACAAGACAAACAGCCATTTATGTGGTTGGATATAAAAAATTTAAATGTTGATAATGCACAGCGTATTCTTAATAGATTGATTTTCATTCTTGAAAAGAAGAAGTACCCATTGAACAAGATTCTCATTGAGACCACGCAACCGAAAGCCTTATCAAAATTTAATCTTGCTGGTTTTAAAACCAGTTATTATTTGCCTTATGGTTTGTCAAGTATGTCTGAAGACGAATTAGGAAAAACCATCCGATTGATAAAAGATGAACTGAAGGAACAGCCTACAATGGGAATTTCATCCGATTATCATGATTATGACGTTATGGCGAAATACTTTCCTAGTAAAACCAAATATTTATGGGCATTATTACCGACGTTTCACACCAATTTTAAAAGTGTAAAAAAGCCACTTAATGATGATACTGTGCAAGTGCTACTGATAAAATACAATGCTTTAAATGGAAATAGGTAGCTACAATTCCAATTTTATTTCGACAAATTTCTTTTGTGAATTCTTGAACTTCTTCAATTAATATTTTTCTTGTAATTGTTTCGTATGATGTTCGACGTGGTAGGCTGTCCACATCACGATTTCGCGAACTGGCATCTTACCCATGAGTGGATGTGGAATAATGAGATTATCGAGATCTTTGTCTTTCCATTTATTGGTCTTGTGCTGTAATTTCTTGCTTTCTACTTGCAGTCGATTCAAGATATATGATTTATCATTGATTCTGGGTACGTTCATATTTTTTGAAGGCTGGAATTCAGTACCTGCAGGCAAATCTGCCAATCGTTCGACATATCGGCTCATCACTGTGTTGTATTCCCGTACCTCACGATTATTCGTCCCAAATTTATACTTCAATAGGAATTTGGGCATACTCATGGCATTGTTAAGAATCGTATAACTTTGTAATAGATGAAGTGCATGCTGTCCAGTGGTCCATTTGCCCTCTGGACCAATTTCCCATTTGTCAATGTCTTGGTTTTGCAACCAATTGAGAAGTGTTTGATGTTTTTCTTCTAGTAAAAGAACAATATCATCTTTAGTCATTTCGTGTAACTTTTTGAGTTTGAAAAAAAAAGATACAAAATAAACTTTTATTGAGAGTTAGTTTTGATCTTGCATTACCTAGGATACTCCTTATAGACTTCTGCAACAAGTTCACTTACATATTCCTGTAATCCTTTTTTAGGGCGATTAAGATCACAATCTATCTTGGCTTGCCAGATAACTTGATTCTTGTCTATGTCAGAGATATAGAGGACCAATGTTTCTCTGGTATAGATCTCTTTATTGATAGTACAGGTTTTCCAATATTCATACTCTGTTTGCACATCGCAATTCGTGAATATGACCTCTTCATGACTTAACAGAATCCTAAACCCAGCTTGCAATTCAGGCTTCATTACATTAGTTTTATGACCTCTTTGTTCCATTTGGACTTCAATTTCGTTACCGATAAGTTGACGTACTTCCTTATTGTCGTAATTAGGATAACTAGTATTCTCAACAAAAAGATCATCTATACAAAGCACAAATGTGGCGTAGGAGTCAAACTCAATGGATTCATCAAAATCTGAAGAAAGATTGGTCGGTGCAGCGCAGTTAAAAAGTATAAAAAGCGAAAGTAACGTAACGATTCTTAGTGTTTTCATGATGAAATTATTTAGGGTAAAGGTCCTTATATTCCTCTGCAGAAACTATGATATAAATCAGGTTTAAATCGCTATTTCTCCTTTTTATAGAGTGGGATCAGGTAGGAAATGTTATAGCCGTAACCAACGCCAAATCTACCACTATCAAATGTTTTGTTAAATCCAGGGATGAATATATTCTCAAAATTAGAAGTTTGATCTTCGGATATAAGCACTTTAAGCTGTGCATTGAGACCGAGGTAAAGATTAGGCATCACTTCAGCTTTTAAACCAATAATTAGTTCAGACCACAAAGCTGTAAGTCCACTAAATTCTTGCGGTGTTGTTGATGTGAATTGCTCTCCCCAATATTGGTTCGTGTTATAAACAGTAAAACTATTGATGGTTTGTTTAAAGGTACTAGCACCAACTCTTATGCCACCGTAGATGGCATTTTCCATCCCAAACCAATTATCAAAACTATTGTAATCCATCCCCGCTTTAAAATAACTTCCGTTTGCCGTACTACTAAGGAATTCACTATTGGTGGTTTTTTCTTCTAAACCTATTTCGCCAGCAATATAAATGCGTTTAGTTAGTCTATAATCTCCCATGACTTCAAAGCCTTTATAGTCATCATCCAACACCGTACGAATTAATTTACTTAGATCCCCACCTAAACGAACGCCATATCGATTGGTGATTTTTAAACTATCGCTAATTACTTGGTCAGTGGTATCTTGATCCTGGGCCATAGCTGATAAGGACATCAGCAAGAGCAGTATGCTAATGCCTAATGTTGATATGAGCTTGGTTTTCATTCTCTATAGTTATGTTATCTACTACTCTTAAAATTGTCTGGATCCAGTTATCTCCATCATCTTCTACCTCAATCGTAAAATTCCTGAAAATAGTTTTGAATCCACATGCCCTGGAAACATAAATTTCTTCTGGGGCATAAGTGATCGTCACGATATCCGGATTGCCACCGATCACATCATCAGTCGGGTCGTCTGGAGTACCATTGTCATCAATAGTGTAATTCTTATGGAAGGTATATATAGTTGAATTCATATTGGTTCTCAGAGGAATGGCAATCGAATCTGTAGTAACAACATTCACTGTTGGTAACGCATCTTCTTGTCCATCGCCGATTATCCTTAATCCAGTAACAGATTTTAAGGTCTCATTATTGGCTACATCGTAAAACGTAATGATTGCATTCGGAGTTGTGGGAGTGCTTTCAGCACAAATATCATCACGTTCGCAAGCGTTCAATAAGAGCAAGCTTGAAACAATTAAAATTAATGAGTTTGATATTTGAAATTTTCTCATGCAATAAAAATGTGGATGCGTTTAATTGTTTATATGGTAATTGCGTAACGCATTTAACATGTTTGTTATTTTCTCAATTTATATTTTCTTCAAAAGTACGACATTTTCACAATGAAATGTCTGTGGAAACATATCTACAGGCTGTACTTTCATGATCTCGTATTCGTCTTTCATTAACGAGAGGTCTCTAGCTTGTGTAGCGCTATTACAGCTTACATAAACTATGGTTTTAGGAGCAATTTTCAATATTTGTTGTACCACATCCTTATGCATACCATCTCGTGGAGGATCCGTAATTATGACGTCTGGTTTTCCATGTGTCGCAATGAAATCATCATTGAATACGTTTTTCATGTCACCCACGTAAAAGTCAACGTTGTCAATCCCATTTAATTGTGCGTTTTCTTTGGCGGCTTCAATAGCTTCAGGAACCGATTCAACACCGATAACGTTCTTGGCGTTCTTAGCCACGAATTGCGCAATAGTGCCTGTTCCTGTATATAAGTCATACACCAATTCATCACCTTTAAGTCCGGCAAAGTTGCGCGTAACTTTGTACAGTTCATAAGCCTGTAGGGAATTGGTCTGATAAAAGGACTTCGCATTGATCTTGAATCGCAACCCTTCCATTTCCTCAAAAATATGATCTCGACCGTTATAGCAAATTACCTCTTGATCATAGATCGTATCATTGGCTTTGCCATTAATGACATATTGAAGTGAAGTGATTTCTGGGAATTGTTGGGAAATGGCATTGAGTAACAACTCACGTTGCGCCATGTCTTCTGTAAAAAATTGAATCAATACCATAACCTCTCCAATGCTCGTATTACGAATCATTAGGGTTCTTAATAAACCAAGTTGGTTTCTGGTATTAAAGAATTCTAGTTCATTATTAATCGCAAATTCTTTTATGAAATTCCGAATGGCATTTGAAGGGTCCGCTTGTAAATGACATTTTTTCACATCCAGAATCTTGTCCCACATACCCGGGATATGGAATCCTAACGCATTTCTGTTTCCTAGATCTCGGTCAGATTGAATTTCCTCTAAGGTTAACCATCGGCTATCACTAAATGAAAACTCCATTTTATTTCGATAAAAATACTGTTCTGATGCACCAAGAATCGTAGAGACTTCTGGTAGCTCTAAATGCCCTATTCTTGTTAGGTTGTTAACTATCTCCTTCTGTTTATAAAACAGTTGATCCTTATAGCCCATATGCTGCCATTTACACCCACCACAGGTCCCGAAATGCTCGCAGGCAGGATCCGTTCGCTTTTCAGACAAGGTATGAAACACAATCGCCTTACCTTCATAATAGGCTTTACGCTTCTTGAAAGTCTGCACGTCCACGACATCACCTGGAACAGCATTGTTCAAGAATATGACACGACCATCTGGAGCTTTCGCAACGCATTTTCCTTTGGCACCCGCGTCAATGACTTCAATATTTGTAAAGACCTGTTTAGTTTTTCTTCTGGACATGGCGCAAAAATAAGAATCGCTCAAAACAATTTTCATCTTAATTCAATTATCTTTAATTAAAATGAACCTTTTTCATTTTTTGACGTCTTTAAAGTATATGAATGTTAGCAACCACCATAAACGCAATATTGATCAACCTAAGAAGGAGATTTCGAAACTCATTGAAAAACTAGCATCCAAGGATGACATTATTTGGCCTATTGATAAATGGTCAGCAATGAAATTTAAAGATGGACTTAAATTAGGCTCCAAAGGTGGACATGGAATCATTAGGTATACTATTGTCGATTATAACTCAGAGAATGGCATTGAATTCCAGTTTACAAGCCCAAAAGGGTTTCATGGTTTTCATAAATTTAGAATTTCAGCAATAGATTCAAATAAGACAGAAGTACGTCATACTATCAATATGAAAACACATGGCATCGCTACTATTCAATGGCTAGTTTTTATTAGATGGCTTCATGATGCCTTAATTGAAGATGCTTTAGACAATATTGAGAATTATTTTTCAGATGAGAAAAAGGTGTCAAAATGGAGTGCTTGGGTGAAATTATGGCGATGGATATTTATCACGATCAATAAAACGCGTGTAAAAGCGACAACGCTTCAAAATGGATAAGAAGATTGACGCTCAGTTAGTTTCAGAATATAAATCTGGGAATCAGATAGCATTAGCAAAACTAGTGAGACGTTGGCATAAACCATTTTGTAATAAAGCCTATTGGATCCTTAATGATGCTGACCTAGCCAAAGACATTGCTCAAGATTGTTGGACTACAATAATTAGTAGAATGCATACGCTGAAGGATATTAACAGTTTTGGGAGTTGGGCTTTAAGGATCGTGTATTCTAAATCTTTGGATGAATTGCGTAAAGGCAGCAGAAAAAGAAAGAATCAAGAAGAATATGCAAAGGATTATGATAGAGAGACTGTTGTTGAATCTGAGGTTGATAGATATAACTTGAAAATCACGTTACTAAAATGCATAAACGGATTATCAGTGCATCAGCAAGAAGTCATAAAGTTATTTTATGTAGAAGAGTATTCGTTAAAAGAAATAAGTGAATTATTGAACATTAGCACAGGAACGGCGAAATCAAGACTGTTTCATGCGAGAGAAAATTTAAAGAAATCATTAAAAAACAAAAATCATGAAAAATAACATCGAAGACATCGACAAATTAATTAAAGAAACACTGACCCAAGAAGAAGCAAAGTTCTATGATGAGTTGGACGAGCAAAGCGTTTTTGGAATGTTAGGCGGTCTGTTTACAGGTAAAAATGCTTGGATCATAGTAGTAATGAATATTTCGACACTTATTTTCTTCGGATTGTTTGTGTATTGCATCATAATGTTCTTTGAAACGCAGGAAACCAACGAGCTCATTAAATGGGGAGCTGGATCATTAATGTTCTTGATAGGCATGAGTATGCTAAAGATATTTGCTTGGATGCAAATGGATAAAAATGCTATAATACGAGAAATAAAGAGGCTTGAACTTCAGGTTTCGTCTCTGGCGTCAAAAATTCCAGATTAACATTTTATCTAGCCATTTTATTTAAGTAAATTGCAAGTCTTCAGGGATGATTTCTCTCCCACGCTGAATTTTCGACGCTTCGAAAGGAAAAAGGTACAGTAGGAATGGTTATTTTATAATTTCAAAACATTAAATGAAATGGCTGTTTTAGAAAACATTTCGTCGCAAGAAGCGATGGCATTAGAGAACAAGTATGGAGCTCAGAACTATCATCCGCTCCCAGTAGTATTAACCAAAGGAGAAGGTGTTTTTGTTTGGGATGTAGAGGGTAGAAAGTATTATGATTTTTTATCCGCTTACTCATCCTTGAATCAGGGACATTGTCATCCGAAAATTGTTGATGCTATGACTGAACAAGCACAACGATTAACATTAACCTCACGCGCATTTTACAATGATATGCTTGGTCGCTATGAGAAATATGCTACCGAGTATTTTAAATTTGACAAAATGTTGCCCATGAATTCTGGAGCAGAAGCTGTTGAAACGGCTTTGAAGTTGTGTAGGAAATGGGCTTATGAAGTCAAGGGAATTGACCTTAATAAGGCTGAAATTGTGGTGTGCAAGAATAATTTTCATGGCAGGACGACCACAATTATATCGTTTTCAAACGATCCAGTGGCCAGAAAGAATTTTGGACCTTATACAGATGGTTTCATAAAAGTGGAATATGATAATCTTGTAGAATTGGAATCTGTATTAAGTTCAAATCCAAATGTTGCTGGATTCCTCGTGGAGCCCATACAAGGTGAAGCTGGTGTTTATGTGCCTAGTGAAAATTATTTAAGGGACGCTAAAGCCTTATGCGAAAAGTATAATGTGCTATTCATGGCGGATGAAGTTCAGACGGGAATTGCTCGTACTGGTCGATTGTTAGCTACTTGTGGTAATTGCAGTTGTCCTAATAAAGATTGTTCAGGAACTCCAGATGTCAAACCAGATGTATTGATATTAGGTAAGGCGCTTAGTGGTGGATTGTATCCTGTTTCGGCTGTTTTGGCGAATAATGAGATCATGAATGTGATTCAACCTGGAAACCATGGAAGTACCTTTGGAGGTAATCCTATAGCGGCGGCAGTTGCCATAGCAGCCCTAGAAGTTGTCAAGGATGAAGGTCTAGCGCAGAATGCCTATGAACTAGGAGAATTATTCCGCTCAGAACTTAACACGTATATTGATAATAGTAAGCTGGTGCTATTAGTAAGAGGCAAAGGATTGTTGAATGCCATCGTTATTGATGATGATGAGGATAGTGACACCGCATGGAACATCTGTTTAAAACTTCGAGATAATGGATTACTCGCTAAACCAACTCATGGCAATATGATACGTTTTGCTCCACCTCTCGTAATGACTGAAGAGCAATTATTGGACTGTGTTTCTATAATTACAAAGACCTTAAAGGAATTTGAATAATACAGAATTGCATATATAAAAAAAGCGACCCCGAAATTTCGGGGTCGCTTTTT
>RCNB010000142.1_pt1 | contig 49007 bp, 47 predicted proteins | sample 2041321 | NCBI WGS metagenome assembly RCNB01 (sample SAMN09708232, study PRJNA481090) | Marine sediment metagenome, whole genome shotgun sequencing project.
CCGCTGGATGGGAGCGGAGTGGTGATGGGGCTGATTTCCGAAGATGCCGCACAGAAATATGAACAAATCCGCCCGTATGGCTTTTTTATCCTGATTTTGTTGATCATGACAGGAGCTATAGGCAGAATATTGGGAGTCGTTATCCGGATCGTGAACTCTCTTATCTATTGAGGAAAAGCCGTGAGCGAAAAAAAGAGAAAGGTTGTGCTGAGCGGGATGAGACCAACAGGGCCGCTTCACCTCGGACACCTGGCAGGAGCACTCAAGAATTGGATCAGCCTCCAGGATGAATATGACTGCTACTACACCATCGTAACTTGGCATGCCTTCAGCTCGGAGTACCAAAATTCCCAGGTTATCCGCAATTTTACGTTCGAATATGCGGCCGGGTGGCTGAGCGCCGGCCTTGACCCGGCAAAAAGCGTGATTTTCGTGCAGTCAGATGTCAAAGAACACGCCGAACTCCATCTTCTCCTCTCGATGATCATTCCCTTGCCCTGGCTGCAAAGAGTCCCGACATTCAAGGAAATGCGACGGGAGATCACGGATAAAGACCTCAATACTTATGGATTCCTGGGATATCCCGTTCTTCAAACGGCCGATATCATCTTGTATAAAGGCAATGCCGTTCCTGTCGGGGAAGATCAGGCGTACCATCTCGAATTAGCTCGGGAAATCACGCGTCGATTTAATCGGCTTTACGGAGAAATTTTTCCTGAGCCACAGATGTTGCTCACAGAAGTCCCAAGGCTGGCCGGCACGGATGGACGCAAGATGAGTAATTCCTTCCACAACGCCATTTATCTTTCCGATCCACCTGAAGAGATCCGCGCAAAGATAGCCCCTATGAAAACCGACACGCGTCGCAAACGGAAGACCGACCCGGGAGTCCCTGATGATTGCCCTGTGTTCACACTGCACAAAGCATTTGTGGAGGAGGAAAAAAGAGAGGAGCTAGCACAAGGTTGCCGAACTGCCGGTATCGGCTGCTTGGAATGCAAAAATGTGGTCATTGATAAGCTGATCGAGACCTTAGCCCCTTCCCAAGAAAAGAGGAGAGAGTTTGATAAGAATCCCAAAAAAGTCTGGGATATAATAGAAGAAGGAAACAGGAAAGCGAGAAAAACGGCCCAAAAAACGATGGAAGAAGTCAGGAAAGCCATTGGTCTGTGATGATGAGTTCAAGTATCTAGATGGAAGAGGCGAGAGATTATCAGGTTAACCTGGAGGTTTTCCAAGGGCCTCTTGACCTTCTGCTTTTTCTCATCAGAAAAAAAAAGATTGACATTCACGACATCCCTATAGCAACGATCACAAGAGAGTATTTAGCTTTCCTCACCCAGAAAGAAAAAATCAACCTGGAACGGGAGGGGGAATTCCTTTTGATAGCAGCCCTGTTGATCTACATCAAGTCCCAAATGCTTCTGCCTAGAGAAAGCGAATTGGAGGACGAGGAAGACCCACGCAAAATCCTGGTTGATCGTCTTTTGGACTTCCAAAAAATAAAAGCTGCCAGCACACTGCTCAGTAAGAAAGAAGACCAGCAGACAAAACTTTGGAAACGATCTGCCCCTCCGTCTTTGCCCACAACAGAGGATACGGAGTTGGTTGAGGTGTCTCTTTTCGAATTGGCAGAGGCCTTTCTCTCCATGATGAAGAGAAAAGAGCAGGAGAACATACGCCTAATCCATGGAAAAGAGTTTTCCCTGGAAGAAAAAATGAAGGAATTGATCGACCGACTCAAAGAACAAGGTTATCTTGACTTTCTCGAATATTTCAACAGTCAAGAAAGCATCGAAGAAGCGCTGATATCCTTTTTTTGCTTGCTTGAACTTATCAAAGCCCATATTGCCATTGCGGTTCAAGATAGCCTATTTCATTCAATCAAAGTCTGGCCCAAACAAGGGGCTAGGCCATGAGAACCCGGCTTAAAGACGTTATCGAATCACTGGTCTTTGTCTCCCTGGAACCGCTGAATCTAGAAAAAATCAAAAACATCTGTTCGGAATTCTCGAACACCGAAATCGAACAAGCTATCCAGGAGCTATTGGAAAGCTACGCTTCCAATGATAGAGGGATCCAGATTATCCAGGCAGCCGGAGGTTTCCTGTTCTCGACAAAATCCGAGTCTGACCAATGGATTCGGCGCCTGCTCAGTCTCGAACAAAAGGGCAAACTATCGCATGCAGCACTGGAAACCTTGGCTACCGTAGCTTATCATCAACCAGTAACCCTTGCCGAGATATCCGCATTGCGTGGTGTGGACGCCTCCCATTCATTGAAATCTCTGCTCCGGAAAAACTTGGTCAAGATAACCGGAAGGAAAAAAAGTCCTGGAAGACCCTTGATATACAGGACCACGGATAAATTTTTGACCTATTTCGGCCTGAACAACATTAAAGATCTGCCTTCGGAAGAAGAAATTCTTAAAATACTGGACGAGGAAAAAATCCTTGATTAGGAGGAGTATTTTCCTTTTCCCTCTCTTTTTTTTTCTCGTCACCTGCCAACCACAAACCCTAAAAGTCACGAAATCTCCTGTTGATCGCCATCAGCCTTATGATTACGTCGGAAAAAAGGGCATGGTTGTAGCAGCCCATCCCGAGGCCGGAATAGGCGCTTTTCTCAGGCCTCCAAAATAAGCTTAAGTCCAGATTTTGCCTATATTTAGGATTGACAGAGAGGCTTCAAATAAGATAGTATAAGCATTCTTTCTTGGAGAAAAATGGAAGTCATTGTCGCAAAAAATTCTGGTTTATGCTACGGAGTCAAAAGGGCACTCCGGCTTGTCAAGGAAACGAGAAAACGAAAAATGGAAAAAGTCTTCACCTTCGGCGACTTGATACATAATCCTCAGGTGATCGCCGATTTAGAGAAAAAAGGGATCCATTCGATCAATGATCTCGACCTGATTGAAGAAGGAACGGTCATCATCAGAAGCCATGGCGTATCCCCCAGAATTTATAACATTCTCGAAAAAAAGCAGATAGAGATTGTGGATGCTACTTGTCCAATCGTAAAAAAAATCCAAAAACTGGTTGAGGCACTGGCAAAAAAAGAGGAAGAAATTATCATTGTGGGCAACAAAAAGCATCCGGAGATAAAAGGGCTCATCGGTTATTCCAAGAAAAAAGGGATTATCATAGAAACCGAACGCCAGGCAAGAAATCTGCCCCCCCAAAAAAAAAGATCTGTTATTGCCCAATCCACTCAGGACCGGTTCCTGTTCATCTCTGTTGTAGCAGCTCTTATCGAGAGAACAGAAGAACTGAAGGTGTACAATACGATCTGCCAGTCCACTCAAACCCGGCAGAAGTCCACATCAGAACTGGCATCTTGTGTCGATACTCTTTTTATAATCGGAGGCAAGAACAGTTCCAACACAAAAAAACTCTATCAGATATCAAAAAGAATTTTGCCTCATACATATTTCATCGAAAAGGCAAATCAAATCACTCCCAAAATGGTAAAAGGAGCGAAAATAATTGGTCTTTCCGGAGGAGCATCCACTCCTCCTGAGGCTATCCAAGAAGCTGTGGCCAAGATAAAATCTAGCTATAAGCACCAATACCATTCGGAAAAGAGGGTCCAATGTCAGAACTAATCAAAAATCCAAAAAAAGAAACCGACATCACAAACGAGGATTATGCAGATCTTCTCGAAAAATACCAATTCAACGCCAAAGAACTATCACCAGGCAAACTTCTCAAAGGGAAGGTGATCAAAATCACCTCTGCCCATGTGCTCATAGATGTAGGTTTCAAGTCTGAGGGTATCATTCCGATCGAAGACTTCCTCGACCATCAAGATCCAAAAACTCTCCAGCCAGGAGATGAGGTTGAAGCCGTCCTCGAAAAAGGCAATCTCAGAGAAGGATATCTCATCCTCTCAAAAAAGAAAGCCATTGCTATCAAAGCGCTAAATAATCTGGAAAAAGCCTATCAACACAACAACTGGATCGTCGGAAAAATCACAACAAAAATAAAAAATGGATTCAATGTCAATGTAGGAATCATGGCTTTTCTTCCCGATTCTCATGCAGATGTGAAAATGGTGAAAGATTCGGACAAACTCATAGGGAATCTGTACAAGTTCAAAGTGATCAAGTTTGACAGAAAGACAGAAAATGCTGTTCTATCCCGAAAACTCTACCTTCAGGATGAGAGAGAGAAAAAAAAGAGACGTATCTTTGACCAGTTAAGTTCTGGGAAAAAAGTAAGGGGACGGGTGAAATCCCTCACGAATTTCGGCGCCTTTATTGATTTAGGAGGGATAGAAGGCCTTTTGCATATCTCGGACATTTCTTGGGGGAAGATCAACCACCCTTCCGAGATCTTCGAAACCGGCCAGGAAATCGAGGCCATCGTGCTTGGCTTCGATGAAAAAGAAGAAAAAATTTCATTGGGATACAAACAACTCAGCGCCGATCCTTGGGAAGACATCGAAGGAAGATACATGGCGGGACAAAAAATTGCGGGGAAGGTTGTGAGCTTGACCGATTTTGGCGCATTTGTTGAACTCGAGCCCGGTGTGGAAGGATTGATCCATGTTTCAGATTTGTCCTGGTCCCGCAAATCTGTTCATCCCAAAAAAGTTCTCAGCCCAGGAGAAGAGGTTATCGTCACTATTTTAGCCATAAATCCCTCCTCCAAAAGAATCTCCTTGGGTCTCAAACAGGTCACACCTCATCCGTTAGAATCATTTGGGCAGACGTACAGCCCGGGATCTCGGGTAAAGGGAACCATAACCAACATCACTGACTTCGGCGCATTCATAGAGGTTGAAAAAGGTATCGAAGGACTGATACATATTTCAGATATAAGCTGGAAAAAAATCAAACATCCCTCTGATCTGTTAAAAGTGGGGGAGGAAACCGAAGCCATCATCCTCAATATCGATGTCGAAAAACAAAAACTCGCCTTAGGTATCAAACAACTGGAAGGAGATATCTGGGAAGATTTTTTCGCGCGCCAAAAAGTGGGAGATCTTGTAAAAGTGAGGATCGTTCGCCTTGCTAACTTTGGTGTGTTTGTCGAAATTACCCCAGGCATCGAAGGCGTTGTTTTTCTCTCCGAACTGGATGATCACAAAATCGACAATCCGGCCGACATCTTTAAGATTGGGGAAGAAAAACTCGCCAAAATATTGAAATTGAATTCAGAGGAAAAAAAGATCTCTCTAAGTTTTAGGCAAGCACAGATGGAAGTGCAAAAATTTGAATATCAAAAGTATGTCCAAAGCCAAAATGACAGGATAACCCTGGGTGATTTGATGAAAGATAAGCTGAAAAACTTAGAGGTTCCGAAAAAGAAAACAAAAAAAACAACGAAAAAAAAGGAGGACAAGGATGATAAAAGCTGATCTAATTAACAAAATCGCAAAGGAAATGAACATCTCTAAGCAAGAAGCAGAAACAGGAGTCAATCTTTTCTTTCAAACCATGAAGGAAGCATTATTGAGCGGGGAAGAAATAGAACTCAGAGGATTCGGCAGTTTCCGGTTTCGTACACGGGGTGCTCGTTCAGGGAGAAACCCCCGTACAGGAAAGCCTGTCCAAGTTCCTCCAAAAAAAGTCTTGTATTTCAAGCCGAGCAAATTGATAAAAAGCATGATCAACAGGTAATGGAGTACATCACTGCGCCATGGAGAGAAGAATATGTTAAAGCAGTGTTCAAAATGAAGGGGTGTATCTTCTGTCATGCATTAAAGCAGGAAAACGATAAGGAATGTTTTGTCCTGTATAGAGGCAATCACAATTTTATTCTGTTGAACAAATACCCATACACACCGGGCCACTTGATGGTCGCTCCTTACAAACATCTGGATTCTATTGAGTTGGCTGAAAAGAAATCTTCTGAAGAAATAATGGGGCTTCTCAAAAAATGCTTGGGGATTTTAAGAGAGCAGTATAAGCCTCATGGTTTCAATACCGGGATGAATATCGGCCACAGCGCAGGAGCAGGTGTGGCGGATCATTATCACCTGCATATCATTCCCCGCTGGATCGGAGATTCCAATTTTATGCCACTCATTGGAAAAACAAAGGTGGTCCTAAAGGATCTCCACACGACCTATGATCAACTCCTCTCACACTTCCAAAAAAAGGATTAAAAGTGAATTTCGAGCTCACAGAAGCCCAGATTCAGATAAGGGAGATGATCAGGGATTTTGTCCAGAACGAGATCAAACCCTGCGCCAAATCTCTTGAGGAGTCCCATCAATTTCCCGAGGAATTGTTGAAAAAGCTGGCGGACCTGGGAATTTTGGGTATGTCCATTCCTCCCGTATACAATGGGATAAAAACAGACACGATCTCTTTGATGATTACATTGGAAGAAATAAGCCGAGCTCTCCCTTCCCTTTCTGTGATCATCAGTGTCCACTGCTCCCTTTTTTGTTATGCCATCCTGAAATTCGGCACCGATCAACAAAAAGAAAAATACCTGCCCAAAGCAGCCAAAGGAGAACTGCTCGGGGCTTTTGCCCTCACTGAACCGGGAGCTGGATCGGATATTCAAGGCTTGAACACCAAAGCCGAAAAAAAAGGGGATGTCTATGTCTTGAATGGAACAAAAGCTTGGGTAACCACAGGGAGCGACGCACTAGCATACATTCTGTTTGCAACCACGGAAAACCAACAAGGCGAAAAAAAATTGAGCGCATTTATAATCGAGAAAGACTCACCAGGCCTGCGGATTTCCCGCATCGAAGAAAAAATGGGCCTGCACGCTTCGATAACCGCGGAAATAGTTTTGGAAGACTGCCATATTCCGGCAGAAAATCTCCTTGGAGAGGAAGGCAGGGGAGCCTCGATAGCGTTGCATTGTCTGGATGCCTCGCGCATTGGAATCGCAGCCCAATCCGTCGGGCTTTCACAGCGCGCGCTTGATGAGGCCGTAAAATATGCCAAACAAAGGGAAGCATTCGGCAAATCCATTGCCCATTTCCAGGCTATCCAATTCATGATAGCAGATATGGCAACTCTCATAGAATCTGCACGATTGCTCACATACAGGGCATCTTTCCTTTTGGACAAAGGAGTCTCCATCTCCAAAGAGGCAGCCATGGCCAAACTCTATGCCTCCGAAGCTGCTAACAAGATCGCTTACCTGGCACTTCAGATTCATGGAGGTTACGGATATTCCAAGGAATTTGTGGTTGAGCAATTATACAGAGATGCCCGAGTCCTCACGATATACGAGGGGACTTCTGAAATACAACGTCTCATAATCTCTCGGCACTTGCTGCGAGAATGATAGGTCAATGATTCGCGGTATCATGGAAGAATCAGAGGTTATGAGTGAAAACGAGATAGAGGTAAAACCATGCTAAAATCAATGAGAAAAAACCTGAAATCCCTCGCTCCTACACTTTGGTTTGTGATCATTGCCTTCATCATCTCCATTTTCGCTGTTTGGGGTGGAGCTGGCGCCCTCGGAGAGGGAAGAGGGGCAAACACCTTGGCAACAGTGGGAAAAGAGAAAATATCGCTAAGTCTCTATCAGCAAACCTTACAACAAAGGATAGAGGCCATGCGCAGGGAATTTCGGGAACTGGACAGCCGATTCATTCAACAGCTCAACATTCCCCAGCAAATTCTGAATCAACTCATCCAGCAATCCCTTCTGACACAGCTATCCAAAGAGATGGGGATTAAAGCCACAGACAATGAAATACGGAAAAAAATCATGAGTTATCCAGTCTTCCAAAAAGAGGGACAGTTTGTCGGCTTCGCCCTGTACCAGAAAATTCTGGATAGGAACCGCATCCCTCTCCCCGAGTTCGAAAAGAGTCTGCAGCAAGAAATCATCATGGAGAAGGTCGTCGAGGTCCTAACAGCAGGTGTCACTGTGACCGATGAGGAGTTGTGGGAAAACTATAAAAACACCAACGACACCGCAAGGATAGAATACGTCACGCTGGGATTGGATAAGGTGGAATTGGATAAAGAGCCTGATCCTGAGAAGCTGGTGGAATATTTCGAAAAAAACAGGGACACGTACAAAATCCCGGAAAAAAGAGAAGCTGACTATTACTTTATCAAAACCGAAGATTTAAAAGCAAAAGTCGAATTGAGCGATTCGGAAATCATAGCCTATTATGATGACAACACGGCTCGTTTCAAGGAACCCGAAAAAACGAAGGCCAGTCGCATCTACATCCCGTTCGAGGAACAGGAAAGAGATCTCGTGATGAACCAGGCAAGGGATTTGCTCGATCAAATACGAAACGGGCAGGATTTTGGTGAGCTGGCCAGATTACACTCCAAAGATGAAAAGGCTCCAGAGTCTGGAGACTGGGGATTGTACGAATGGAAGAGTTTATCCCAACAAGAACAGGATGAGATCAACAGATTATCCCAAGACGAGGTGTCCGACGTCCTCGAGATCATAGATGGAGTGGTCATTCTTAAGGTAATAGAAAAAGAACCCGAATCCACCCAACCGCTTGAAGCCGTAAAGGAGAGAATCATCATCATACTCAAGGATGAAAAAGCAAGGCAGATGGCAGAAGAGGAAATTGTCCGGTTGGAAAAAGCAGCCAAAAAAGAGAACAGCCTGGATGTTGCGGCACAAACACTAGGCTTAGGGATCAGCAATTCCGGTCTTCTCAAAGAAAATGATCCGTTGGAGGAAATCGACCCGTCTGGCTCTATAAGCATGACACTGTTCAACATCGAGGAGAAAGAAATCTCTTCTCCGATCTACACCTACCAAGGTGTCGGCCTGGCCCAACTGATGAAGGTCGAACCTCCTCGTCCGGCCAATTTCGACGAGGCAAAGCAGGAAATCACCGAGGATTTTACAGCCCTAGAAAAAAAAGAGCTAGCCATCGACCGGATCAAAAAAGTTAAACAGGACCTCAGCAGAAAGAGGCTGGAGGATCTAGCAGAAGATTATTCGCTGGAATACAAAACCGTTGAGGAACATAAAAGAGGACAATACCTTGGTATTATCGGTGAGAACAGAGAGATCGACAAGCTTGCATTTTCTCTTCCGTTGGAAGAAGCCAGCGGTCCAGTGGAATTCGAATCCGGATATGCACTGATGCGGGTCCTTGATCGGAAAGAGGTCACGAGAGAAGAATTTGAAAAGGTTAAAGAGACCGAAAAAGAAAACCTCCTGGAGAGCAAAAAAAATAAATTCTTTTCCTCCTATCTGGCCAAATTGCAGGAGGATAAAGAGGTGAAAATAAGATACGATCTTTTCCTGAAGACGAACCAAGAAATTCTTTCCCGTTTCGGGGGCAAAGAGGAATAGTCGGAAGCCCGAGATGCTTTTGTGTAAAAAAAGGAATGCTAAAAAAAGGGGGAAGGATTAGGCTTTGATTAGCTCCATGAAAAGATCCTTTACCCGGCGTTCCATTGCCGCTCGGAATTTCTCCACGCTTGCTGCAAAGTCATCTGACATGTAATCCGCAATATACATCGGCTCTCCGATATTAACCCTGATCTTGCCGGGAATGAAAACCGGGGATTGTGTCCCAAAAAGGGCTAGTGGCGTTACAGCTACAGGGATGTTCTCTTCTGTGTAGAGATTGTAAGAGAGGATCGAAGGCCCCCTCCGGAAAGGACTGACATAGGGATTGGGATCGTTTTCCCCTATTTTTCCATTTCCTTGAAGGGCAATGATGGCCCTCCCTTTTTTCAAATACTCTTGGCATTTCTCTATGGCCAGTTTTTTTCGCCTAGTTAGATCTACCGGAATGGTCCCTGCTTTGGGCAAAGCGGAAGAAATAAAATTGATCAATCGAGATGTTATGGGAGACAAGGCCAAATTCAAAAAATATCCAAAGCTTTTCAGATGCGACTGAAAATATTCTTTGACAAGAACGGTTAATTCATCTTTGTTGAAAATCATTCTATTGGCCGTGAAAAAAATCGGTCGAGGCATGATCTTCCAGATGATCGCCCCATCCTTGACCGTTCCACAATGGTTGCCCACAATGATGTTGGGCCCCTCGTGGACAATATTCCTTTGACCCAAGACCTCCACTTTTTTTCCGATAAGAAAAAAATCACAGAGATTTTCTATCTGAGGTCTTATCTTTTCTAATTCCGCTTCTACGGTTGTCATTTTTTTTATTATAACACAATAGGTACAAACATGAATAACAAAGGAAAAAAATAGAACCGTCCCCTTTTTTTACCTTTATCCCTGTTGCGCTTGAAAATCCGGATTATCCATGATAATTTAACGATGGAAAAAATTCATATACGTCTTGCAATGAAATCTGAAAGCATGGTCACACTGCTCCGAGGGGGAGATGTTTTTGCGCCATCGCCAATGGGAAAAAGAGATATCTTGATTCTTGGAGCGAAGATCGCGGCTGTCTCTGATCCTGGCAAAATCCATATAACAGGCTTTCCCGTGTTAGAAGAAGACGTTTCAGATAAAATGGTGATTCCAGGATTCATCGACAGTCATGTTCACATTCTTGGAGGGGGAGGGGAAGGAGGGCCGGCAACCCGGGCTCCGGAAATAACCATACAGAGCATCTTGGCCAGCGGAGTAACCACTGTTATAGGCTGCCTCGGGACGGATGGGACAACCCGGCACATGGAATCCCTCCTCGCCAAAGCCAAAGGACTGGAAATCGAGGGCGCGACCACGTATATTTTTTCAGGTTCTTATCAAATCCCCGTCGTCACCATCACGGGAAGTGTGCGCTCGGACATTTTGATGATAGAAAAGGTCATCGGGGCCGGAGAAATCGCCATTTCCGATCACCGCTCATCCCAGCCGACTTTCGCAGAATTTGCCCGAATTGCTGCCGAGTGCAGGATGGGAGGGATGTTGGGACAAAAAGCAGGTGTGTTGCACTGTCACCTTGGAGATGGCCCCAGGAAACTGGAATTTTTATTCAGGTTGATAAAGGAAACAGAAATCCCGATCACACAAGTTATCCCTACCCACGTCAACCGGAATTCTGAGCTCCTGGATGAGGCCATCCGTTTCACACTTCAAGGTGGATACATGGATCTCACAGCAGGAATGGACCCAGCCTCAGACGAAGGACATGTCAGCATAGCCAAGTCCCTCAAGCTTTGCCTAGAAAGAAGCGCTCCCTTGGATCATATCACGATCAGCTCGGACGGCAATGGCAGCATGCCAGTTTTCGATGATACCGGCCGGCTTATTGGCCTAACCATCGCCACACAAAAAAGCCTTTGGGCAAATTTCTGCTTCCTGCTCAAACAGAAAATATTAGGTTTAGAGGACAGCATTAAACTCTTCTCGACCACACCTGCCGTTTTCTACAAACTGAAACAAAAGGGAGAAATCAAACCTGGAATGGATGCAGATATTCTTCTTTTGGACAAGGATTTCAACATAACCGCCTCATTCGCCATGGGTCACAAAATGATGTCCGGGGGAAAACTCCTCGTCAAAGGCACTTTTTCATGATCGGTGTCCGCTCCGAAACAGGAAAGTCATAATGAGCAATAATCCAAACAAACAAACCTCTCACCGAAAAAAGCCAAATCTGGCCGTGGCTCTTATTCCGATTGTCGCTATGGGTTTACTTTTAGGGGTCGGCTACGGTATCTACAAAATATCACCTCAGGTGCTTCTTGTGTCAGCAGCCTTTATCACAGGATGCCTGGGCCTGCTTTTGGGCTTCAGTTGGCAAGAGATGGAAAGGGGGATCGTGGACAGCATCCACAAGGCAATGCCAGCGATCCTGATCATGCTGTGTGTGGGTATTTTGATCGGCGCATGGATCGCAAGCGGCACCATTCCAATGGTCATTTATTATGGCCTAAAACTAATTTCCCCAAAATTTTTTCTGGTCACAGCCTGTTTTGTGTGTTCACTCACCTCGATCATGACAGGGACCTCCTGGGGAACTATCGGTACTCTCGGCGTTGCGTTTATCGGGATAGCCATGGGCCTGGGTATTCCACTCGGACCTGCGGCCGGAGCCATCGTCGCCGGGGCTTATTTCGGCGACAAGATGTCTCCCTTTTCGGATGTCACCAACTTGGCCCCCGTTGCAGCAGGCTCAAATTTGTTCGATCACATTAAACATATGCTCTGGTCGGCAACTCCAGCTTGGTTACTAGGTTTATTCATCTATTTTTTGGTCGGCCTGAAGTATGGGACAGAATCAGTCGAAGACGAAACCATGGTTCTTATCACCCAAACATTAAAGGCAAACTTTCACTTCAACTTATTTCTTCTTCTTCCGATGGCCATAGTCTTCTACTTTGCTGCAACCAAAAAGCCTACCATCCCCGGAATGCTGCTCTCCTCCTTTGTTGCAGGGATCCTGGCTATAATCTTCCAGAAAGCATCCATCACTGAGATCGCCACAGCTTTGAATACAGGTTATCAAGCAAACACAGGAGTGGAGAAAGTCGACAACCTGATAAGCCGCGGAGGAATGATGAGCATGATGGAGACACAATTAGTCGCATTCACGGCCTTCAGCTTCGGGGGCATCATGCAGCGCACAGGGCTTTTGTCCGTCATCCTGGAAAAGGTTATGAAGTTTGCCAGCAAAATTTGGAGCATCGTCCTCACCACCATCGCCACCTCGATAGTGACAGCTTTGGTCACAGGAAGCAGCTACCTTTCCATGATTATCCCAGGTGAGCTATTGGCTCCGGTTTACAAAAAAAAGAAACTTGCCGCCAAAAACCTATCGCGCATCATCGAGGAGAGCGGAGCTATCATCGTTCCTCTTATCCCCTGGAGCATGGCCGGTGTGTACATTACCGGCACACTCGGTGTTTCGACCTATTCCTACCTTCCCTGGGCCATCATGAATTACGCAGCCGTGGTGATACTGGCTGTATTCGGGTTCACGAAATTCACGATGGCGCCAAAAATCAGAGAGGACGAAACACAAATCGGAAGTTGATCCACACAAATTCAAATCTATCTGGATTATTTACCAGTCGAGATTGCTGTAGCGGCAAGGAAGTGGCTCATAAAGCTGTAGTAAACTACTGCGAATGAGTTGCAACGAAGCCGATGCGGTGAGATCGGCTGGCCCAGAGGGTAAAACTGCCGATGAAATATAAATGATTTAAAAAATTTTGTTTAAGAAAATGAATGAGGTCATTGGCAGTTTTATAAATAATCCAGAAGTTATTCGGTGTCTTTTTTGTCGATATTAGTAAGTGCTTTTTCGAAAATCTCTCTGGCCTTCTTTTTCCTTTCCTTCTGCATTTCGGAAGTGGCTTTGAATTTTCTTTCGAATCCCTCTCTTTTTTTCTTCTCCTGCAACAAAAGCTCATCCAATGTCCCCTTCTTGCGTTTGCCCTTTTCCGATCTAATGACCTGTTGAGTGACAGGATCGATCCAGAGCACTTTCTGGCATCCCGGACATTGGATGCGAAAAACCGTTTTTTCTTTCTCTGCCTTCATCGGATACCCTGAACTATTCATAAAAAATGCCGATGCTTTTTTACTTCGGCAATATCAGGAAGTTATCTTGACATTGCTGAAAAAACTTTTCAAGAAGAATCTTTTTATATCATAAAAAAAGACCTTCTTTACAATGTTTTCATGGCAGACAAAATCAAAAACGACTTTTTTCAACTTTTCACAATATTCTTCGGTTTTTTCGAGAATCTCTCCTAGTTTATCATTATTTTTCAGAGTGTTTTTTTGTTAGTTTTGCCATCCTCCTGTGCTTAAAATAATCAAACCAACCCATAAATTCAAACATGTTCGTTTTTATGGCCTGCAAGAATGCCATGCTTTTTCATCAGTTTGAAAAGCCCTTGTCTGCTCAGTCCAATCTCTTCAGCTGTCCGAGTCCGGTTATAATCGCTCCGGGCCAATGCCTCGTTCAAAAATTTCTTCTCAAAGTCGGCTTTGGCATGAAAATAGTCGTACAATTGAACAAAGGTCTCCTCGCTTTTTTTGTGAATTTTTTTGGAAAGAGATTCCTCCTTAATAAGGTTGTCCTCTCCACAAAAGATCAAACACCTCTGAATTTCATTCTGGAGTTCTCTCACATTCCCAGGCCAAGAATAACTCAACATGAGCTGAAGAGCTCTCTGTGAAAAATAGACTCTCTCCAGTCTCAATTCACAGCAATATTTTTCGATCAGGTAGTTCATAAGGCATAGGATATCCTCTCTTCTTTTTCTCAAAGGGGATAGAACGACGGACACAATATTCAGACGATAATACAAATCTTCCCGGAAGCGCCCCTCACGGACTTCTTTTTCGATATCCTTATTCGTAGCGGAAATAAAACGAACATCGACCAATCGCATTCGATTTTCTCCGATTCGACGGAGCTCTCTTTCTTGGACGACTCGCAGTAGCTTTGCCTGAAGATGCGGAGATAAATCCCCTATTTCATCCAAAAAAAAAGTGCCTTGGTTGGCCTCTTCGATGAGGCCAGGTTTTTCCTTCACTGCTCCAGTAAAGGCCCCTCTTGCGTAACCGAATAACTCGCTTTCCAGGAGATGGTCAGGAATAGCTCCGCAGTTTACAGCAATAAATTTGCGCGCTTTTCTGGGTCCCGAATTATGGATTGTCCTCGCTACGACTTCTTTCCCTGTGCCGCTTTCGCCAGAAATGAAGACAGGGACATTATTATTCTTTACGCAATCGATGAAATGCAAAACACGAAGAAAATCTTGGCTTTTCCCCACAAAACAGGACGGATTTAGCCCGATGGTCTGGGATGAATTTATTACATTCGAGCTCCGCCTTAAAATAAGGTTGACAGGCCGTGCAAAAGCGGCCAAGACCTCGATATCCCGGTTGGAATAAATCCCCCCGAGATCTCCCCTCAGCAAATAGATACTTCCGATAGACTTCCCATTATCCATTAAAGGTAGACAGAGAATATTATCCGAAATCCCCAGACTCTGATCAGATATAATCAGAGGATGTCCATTTTCGAGGACATCTCTGATAATATCGGCCCTAAGCTTTTTTGCTCCAGCCTCAGGAACAAGCCGTATTTCCTTGTCGATTATCCGGTTCTTTCGATCAACACAAAGAATCGCACCAAGCTGAGAAGGAATTTCCTGCATGATCACATCCAATATTTTTCCGAGGGGAGATACACGCCTTTCTTTCATCGGTTGAACTATACTGATAACGATTGCCGCTTTTATCTTTTCTCATAAAAGGGAATAGACAGAAAAGTCCCTACTAAACTCAGATCAGAATTTGTAAAGGAATAAAGAGGAAAAATCAAAAAGTCACTTGGAGGCTTGTTTTTCGATGCTTTTTATCCTAGCTGTGACATCTCCATATTCAGGATTCCATTCTAGGACTTCGCTGAACAACAGCAAAGCTTTATCCGATTCATTTTTGGCTTCATAAAGGGAAGCTATCTCATACTTCAGAGCATACGCTTGAATGGATTCCGCCCTCACCAGTTTCATGGCTTTCTCATACCATATAATGGCTTCGCTGAATTCATTCTTGCGTTTGTGGCACTCTCCTAGGTTTGTAAAAGTTTCCACCTCCCATTTTTCATCTTGGGAAGCCAACATAAATTCTTTTATGGCATCATCGATGAGATCTTGTTCAAGATAGGCAATCCCTAGATTATATCTCGCTTCTAGATCAGCTGTTCCAATTTTTTCATCCACCTTTATTTTGAAATCTGAGACAATCGATGACAATTCTTTTTCGACGACTGTGGTATCCCCTCTTGTTTGCTGGTAAAAGATTTGTTTGATCGCCTCCAACTCTTCCTCGAGCTGATTGGAAAGGTCAAAGTACTTCTTTTCGCCTGTCTCTTGAGAAACAAGGGGAACGATATCTGTATCGGCAAAAATCTCAGCAGATGTGAGCTTTTCGCCCCCTTCAAACAATTCTGTATCTTTCTCAGCTACTTTCTCGACTTGCTCGATAATTTCTTCTTCCTTGACCTGGGATGCGATGGCTCCTAGTTCTTTGATCTTTTCATTGATCTGCGTGTCATCAGGAAATTTCACCTTGAGATCTTCTAGAATTCTTTTGGCGTTTCTGATCAATCCCTGGTGGATTAACTGGTCTGCTTTTTCCAATTTTATTGCAATAAAATCATCGGGAATCTCTTCCGCTGCCTCGGAAATGGCTAGTTCAGACTCGACTATTTCAGTTTCGGATTCCTCAGGTTCGACTGTTTCAGAGGACACTTCCAAAGGAATAGGTTCGACCTTTTTCTCTTCAGGCTGGAAATCTGGGAGTTCTTCTTCGAGAGCTGCTATTTTATCCTTCATCTTTTTCTTCTGGTATTCCTTCATAAGCCGGTGGGCAACGATCTCGTAGCTCTTCTTCTGGTTTTTCTCCCGGTAAATGTGGGCTAGCTTTTCCAATGATGGGAGATGATCTTTTTTGGCCAGCAGGATCAGACCGAGGAGTCCGATCGCTTTGTCTTCCTTGTGTTTTTTTACAAGGGTATCAACAAGAGGCTGGTAGAGTTCGAGAGCTTTATCATGTTTATTCTTTTGTATATGTATTCGCCCCAATCTAACTCTTGCTTCGACTTCCTTGGGCTGAATGGAGAGGATTTTTTTGAATATTTCCTCTGCCTTCTTCAGCTCTTTATCTTCAAAACACAAGTTGCCCAAAAGATACAGAGCTTTTAAATTTCCACTATCTTTCCTTAGGATCTCATTAACTAGCTTCAGGGCTTCTTTCTTTTTTTTCTCCTGTTTGAACAGATCAATCATGTTTTCCAATGTTCTGGGATGATCTTTGTTCAAGGATCTCGCTTTTTTGAGAATCTCATCTGCCTCTTTGAGGACATTCATCCGCATCTTGAATTCAGCTGCCTCATTAAGCTCTTCCACCGCTTGGTCGACATGATTCTCTTTGATGAACAGCTCGGCTAGGTTCAAACGAGATTCCACATCGTCACTATCCAATTTCAGCAATCTTTTATAGATTTCAGCAGCATCTTTCGGCTTGTTTTTTTTCGTCAGCTTTTCAGCAAGGTTTGAATACTCCGCCTTTGCTTCGTTCACGAATCCTCGATCACAATAAAGATCCGCCAATTTTTTTAGTGTCTTCAGATCGTCGGGCACAAGCCGGCTGATTCTTTTATAAATGGCAATAGATTTGGTGAAAATCCCTTTTTTTTCAAAATGAGCAGCAATTTTTTTAAACTCACCGACAGCTTTATCTTTTTTGTTTGCCTTGATAAACAAATCCCCAACGATATTCCAGATCTGAACGTCCTGTTCTTGTCCTGATAACAGCTTTTGATATTCTATGATGGCTTCTTCATACTTTTCCTTCTTGATATACTTTTCGGCAAGCGCTTCAATCTTGGATCTGTCTTTTTTTTGAATCATCCTTTTTCCTGATTCAGGGGGCGGAAAGAAAACCTATGAAAAACAGTCGGGCCTTTTTCATCAAGAGCTCGAAAATGATCCTTTGTCCCGTATCCTTTGTGTTTGGCAAAAGCATATCCTTCATAAACATCATCCAGGTTGCTCACCATTTGATCGCGAAGAACTTTGGCGACAATCGAAGCTGAGGCAACGGAAATACTCCTCCGATCCCCTTGTCGCAATCCCAACTGATCATGATGTATTCCGGGAAGCTGGAATCCATCCACAAGAAGAAAATCTGGGCAAAAGGACATTTTTTTGACCGCTCTCCTCATCGCCTCAAACGAGGCAGCGTGTATATTTTTCTTATCGATTTCTTTGTTTGTCGCCATTCCGATTCCGACAGCCTTTGCCGTAGCCAAGATGGCTCTTGCCAATCTTTCCCTTTTCCTGGGAGCGAGAAGCTTGGAATCATCGATCTCAAATATCCAAGCTTCTTGGTTGTTTCTGATAAAATCATCCAAAAACATCACAGATGCAGCAACAACGGGGCCAAAAAGAGCCCCTCTTCCTGCTTCATCGATACCCGCTATGTTTTCATAGCCTTTTTCGATCAAACCTTCTTCTATACGAAAATCCGCCACAACTGGACCACCATTTCTATTAAACCATATCCCATTTATTTAGTCGAATTTCCCGCCAATAAATGGGGGTATTTCAGAAGAGGACAATTTTTCCTTCGATTCAAACCAGAAAATCCCTCGGATGGGATAGGACGTCCCCCTATGGGACATCCCCGGTTTTTTGCCTATCTTGCTTCTTTGAGTCTGGCTGCTTTTCCCTTTAAGTGCCGGAGATAATACAGTTTAGCACGCCTGACTTTTCCGCGTCTTACAACTTCGATTTTTTTGATCATTTTGGAATGAAGCGGAAAAATTTTTTCTACACCCACTCCAAATGAAATTTTTCGGACGGTAAAAGTAGCACCTGCACCTGTTCTCCTTTTGGCAATCACATCCCCTCGGAATATCTGAATTCTCTCTTTGTTCCCTTCGCGGATGATTACATGCACTTTAACGGTGTCTCCGACCTTGAATGGATCGAGGTTTTTATTTAATTGTTCTTCTTCAACCAAATTCATCAGACTCATTTTGATTTCCTTCCTTTGTGTATTTCTTCCAACATTTTTTTATCTTCTGGAGATAATTCTTTTTGTTTGATCATGTCAGGTCTAAGGCGCCATGTTTTTCCAAGGGCCTTTCTCCTTCGCCAATCCTGAATTTTTCCATGATCTCCAGAAAACAAAACGTCAGGAACCGTCATTCCTCTAAAGTTCCGGGGCCGAGTGTATTGGGGAAAATCGTACAGCCCTTCGCTAAAAGATTCCTGCCTTACGGATTCGGCCTTTCCGACAACTCGGGGAATAAGCCGAGACACTGCATCTATGATCACCCATGCTGCCGGCTCTCCACCTGTAAGCACATAATCACCTACCGAAATTTCTCCTGTAGCCAGATGTTCAATCACTCTCTCATCTACTCCTTCATACCGGCCACATATCAGGATCATTCTCGCTTCTCGGGCCAGTTCTTCCGCCAGGCGATGGTTAAATTGTTTTCCCTGAGGTGACAGCAGGTAAACCGGGATTTCTTGTCCGCTTCGAATTTTTTCGACAGCAGAAAAGATAGGCTCGGGTTTGATAACCATCCCCTGGCCTCCGCCAAATGGACGGTCATCCGCCTGCTTGTGCCTTGACTCCGTAAAATCTCTCAAATCGTGGACTTGGATTTTTATCAAACCACTGTCCAGGGCTTTTTTAACCACACCTCCTGAAAATAAACTCCCGAACATGCCGGGAAAGAGTGTAATTATATCAAATCTCATTCAAATCCAAAAGTCCATCTGGAGGATCGATGACGATCTCTCTTTTTCCGAGATCCACTCCAATACAGATGGACTCTGTGAAGGGGATCAACGTTTTCCTCTCCCCTTTTTCAACAACCAAAAGGTCGTTTTGTTTTATGAAAAGGATGTCCTTAACCAGTCCAATCAAATCCCCTCCTTTATTGACCACGGAACATCCGCTGAGTTGGAACAGATAGTATTTTCCTCTATCTAGCGGTTGGAGATCTTCCTCAGGAATCCAAATCTCTTGACTCGCGATGTTTTCTGCTTTATCTAAGGAATCAATCCCTTTCAGTTTAACAATACAAAATTCGCGGAACGGCCGAAGAGATTCGACTTCAAATTCTTTCAGATCCCCTTCAACCCTAAAAAATACCCGTGAAAAAAAAAGGCTTTAGGAAACGTTCGGAATGAAGCCTCGCTCTAAGCTCTCCTCTCCTCCCCTGTGTCCTGACAATCCTTCCGATGCTGACCAACTTATTCTTTTTCAATGATCTCGAGATTGAATCTTCTTTTCAACTTCATTCCTGCTGCACCAAGGATGACTCTGATGGCCCTAGCTGTTCGTCCTTGTTTTCCGATAACCTTTCCCAAATCTTCCTGAGCAACCTTGAGTTCCAAAATCGTGGTCTGTTCCCCTTCAAGCTGGGAAACATGTACTTTGTCCGGATCGTCAACTAAGGATTTAGCAATCAATTCTACGAGTTCCTGCACTGTAACCTCCTTTAAGTTTGGTTATTGGGTTGTTTCGCTGAATTGGAAACTTTATGCAATAGAGATTGAACTGTGTTGGAAGCTTGTGCGCCTCTATCCAACCAGTATTTTGCTCGTTCTAAATCCAGCTTAATGTCTGGAGGTTCCTTCATCGGATCATAATAGCCAAGAATTTCCTTTGCTTTGCTCTCTCGTGGCATTCTCGAATCGATCACAATAATCCTGTAGAAGGGTTTCTTTTTTGCACCCAACCGCATAAGTCGTATAGCTACCATTTTTTTAACACTTCCCAATTTTAGTAGAAAATTAGATGTTATCAAAAATCTCAAACACAAGTCAACTGTTTTCAGGAATCTGAGTGTAGCATATTTCTGTTGTCACCAGGGGCAGGCCCCATTCATTTACCCAAAAAACAATATCATCGCTTGACTCTTGCGATCTTGTCATTATGATGCCGATCATGCTCTAGTTCATTTCGCAAAAACTTACCCGGTCAGGAGGCAAGCTTTGAGGAAACAGATAACAACATCACAAGCTATCATTCTGCTGACAGCCGTATTATTTTTTTTGTCATTTGCCAGTGGCAGCGAACTGGCTGAACAAAAAACGGGGAAAAAAAGATGGGAGATCAATATGACTATGGGCATAGCCTCGGCGGGGGGATAAGAGTTTCGCTAACAAAATCCCATTAGCGGGAGGGGGGTAGGTTGGATATAAGTTTTTGGAATTGGGACTTTTTCATCATTTTTTTCATTTCGAAAAATTGCTTCAGTAATTGATTGACCTCTGAGACTGGTCTGCCGCTTCCCCTCGCGATACGTGCGCGGCGGCTGCCGCTGATTATTTTTGGATTATCCCTCTCGTTTTTTGTCATAGAATTGATGATGGCCTCGAAATAGACGATTTTTTTGTCATCGATGCCCAGATTGGAGACATTCTTGAACATCCCACCAGAGGGCAACATATGGAGAAACTGGGATAAGGATCCCATCTTTTTTAGCTGAACCAGTTGTTTTTTAAAATCTTCGAGGCTGAATTCTTGTTTCCGGAGTTTTTGTGCAAACTCCTCCGCTTCCTTCAAATCCGCATGCTTCTCTGCTTTCTCGATCAGCGTAAGCATATCTCCCATACCGAGTATACGAGAGGCCATCCGGTCGGGATGAAACACCTCCAGCTTATCGAACTTTTCTCCGACTCCCACAAACTTTATGGGTTTGCCCGTAACAGAAGCCATAGATAGGGCAGCTCCTCCGCGGGAATCCCCATCGAGTTTCGTCAGAATGATGGAGGTTAACCCAATTTTTTCTTCGAACAACTGAGCGCTCTTCACAGCGTCTTGGCCTGTCATCGAATCCCCGACAAAAATGACCTCTGTGGGTTTAAGGATTTCCTTGACCATCCGCAGCTCTTCCATCAATTCTTCATCCACATGAAGCCGGCCGGCCGTGTCCACGATCAATGGGTCATGGTTCCGGTTTTTTGCATTTTTGAGAACATCTTCCAGGGCTTTTTTCGGTGATGCCATCTGTTTTTTAGACAATTCATAAAAAGGGATGCTGAGTTGAGTGCTGATCATCTTCAGTTGCTCCTGGGCTGCCGGCCGTTTGAGGTCAATCGAGACAACCAGAGGATTTTTCTGAAGGTCGCGTACCCAATTCGCCAATTTTCCGCATGTAGTGGTCTTTCCCGATCCCTGAAGGCCTACGAGCATGAACACAGAGGGAGATGGGCTGGCAAACTCCAGCTTTTTTGCATCGTGGCCCAAGATGTATGTAAGTTCATCCCGCACAATTTTTGTGACATGCTGGGCAGGATTGAGGCTATCGAGCACCTTCTGATCCAGAGCTTTTTCTTTAATCTTGGCCTCAAAGTCTTTGACGACTTTGTAATTCACATCGGCTTCGAGAAGGGCCATGCGCAGCATTTTCAAAGCTTCGGACATATTGCTCTCGGTGATCTTCCCCTCACCACGCAGGAACTTCATGACTTTCTGCAGTCGGTTGGACAATTGATCGAGCATTGTATTCTCTCTTTAAAAAAAACGCATCTCTATGCTAAGCGAAACTTTCTTCACAAGTCAACTAGCCTGAATTATTCATAAAAATGCCGATATTTCCCATTTTTACAAAAATATCAGATAGATATTCTGATATTGCTGTGATTGACAACATAAACATTTCTAAAAAAAACTTTTTTTATCATCATCGGCAGTTTTACCCTTATGGGAAACGCGGTGAGCCGATCTCACTACATCGGCTTCGTTATAGCCCATTCGCGGTATTCTAATACAGCTTCATGAATGATAAATAACCCAGGCTGAAGAACCATCAATCGCAAGGATATGTGGGTGAAAGAACTTCTCAAGGATTGAGCGGGCATGGATTCTCTCCTCTTGACATTTATTCCCGTTGTGATTAAGGTATATCTACTTTTCTCAAAGCCTTTTGAGGTGAAAACGATGAAATCCAAGATAGATTATAAAGAAATCCTCAAGCTTATCGATTTATTGGAAGAACGGAATCTTTCGGCTTTTGAGCTGGAAATCGAAGGATTAAAAATAAAGATAAGCCGTGGACAACCTCCAACAATCGTGTCCGAATCTCCGGCCTCTCCTTCTCCAGCCACAAATGTGCCGGAATCAACGGAGAGCAAAAATGATCTTCACTACATTTCCTCTCCTATGGTCGGGACATTTTACATGGCTCCGGATCCCTCATCCCCTCCGTTTGTCGAAATCGGCGAATCTGTCCAAAAAAATCAAACCCTTTGCATCATCGAAGCCATGAAACTGATGAATGAAATCGAATCCGACATCGATGGCATTTTGGAAGAAATCTATGTCCAAAACGGAAAACCTGTGGAATACGGCAAAACGTTGTTCGCTATCAAACCGGAAAAATAACCGCACATGTTTTCGAAAATACTCATCGCCAACAGAGGAGAAATCGCACTTCGTATCATCCGCTCGGCCAAAGAACTCGGTTTAAAAACAGTCGCTGTGTATTCTGAACCAGATAAAAGGTCTCTTCATACCATGCTCGCAGACGAAAATATCTGCATCGGACCTGGGAAAGCCTCGGAAAGTTACCTCAGCATCCCGAATATCATGAGTGCGGCTGAAATAACAAAGGCCGATGCCATCCACCCAGGATATGGATTCCTAGCGGAAAATCCCCGTTTTCCCGAAATCTGCGAATCTTCGGGAATCACATTCATCGGGCCTCCCGCATTTATAATGCGCGTGATGGGTGATAAAAACAAAGCCCGTCAGGCGATGAAGAGGGCCAAACTGCCCATTATACCCGGAAGCGATCAAACCATCGACGACCTGAATGAAGCCAATAAGATCGCAGAAAAGATCGGTTATCCTGTCATCCTCAAGGCAGTCTCCGGCGGCGGCGGCAAGGGGATGCGCATAGTTAAGTCATCCGCGAAGCTGGAAGAACAATTTGCGATCGCCAAGGGTGAAGCAAAGGCAGCGTTCGGAAATCCCGCTCTTTATCTTGAAAAATACTTCGAAGCAGCCCGGCACATCGAAATCCAGGTTGTCGGCGATAAGAAGGGGAAAGTGATGGCCTTTGCCGAGAGGGAATGCTCCATCCAGCGCAAACATCAAAAACTTGTTGAAGAAACACCTTCCCCTTTTGTGGATGAAAAATTTCGCAAAAAAATAATCAGGGCTGTCGAAGAAGCCTCTCACTCCATCGGTTACCAAAGTTTAGGCACTTTTGAATTTTTGGTGGACGAGAAGAAAAGATTCTATTTCATGGAAGCCAACACACGCGTCCAGGTCGAACATCCTGTTACAGAGATGGTATACGGCATCGATCTCATCCGGGAACAGATCAATCTAGCCGCAGGAGAGAGCCTCTCCTTCTCTCATGATTTGCACATGAACGGACACAGTCTCGAGTGTCGCATAAACGCAGAGGATGCAAAGACTTTCCTTCCCTCACCGGGTAAAATTGACTTCCTGGTTTTCCCTGGAGGGACCGGTGTCCGCGTCGATACGGCCGCTTACTGTGGTTGGAATATTCCCCCTGATTATGACTCGCTGATCGCAAAAGTAGTGACCGTAGCGCCGAATCGGATGGAGGCCATAGCCAAAATGCGGACAGCCCTTGAGATGACAACAGTCGTCGGCATTAAAACAAACATCCCTCTTCATTTAGAGCTCCTGTCTAACTCGGAATTTATTAAAGGGGACTATGACATCCAGTTTATGGAAAGATACCTCACAAAGGCCCATGATCAGGACTCCAAGAATTGATCAGCCCTGTTAGGGCAGGAATGTGTATATCAGGACATTGAACACACCATCGTTATCAACGGTCAGGTTCTCATTGATGCCCAAATAAAGCCGCCCATCTATCGGCATGGTGACCCTGTTGGCTGAACCAATGTAAAAAATTTCTTCCCTCTCATCTCTTATCTCTTCCCCTGTCTCCTCATCGACCTCCAACGAGATCAGGAAATACACCTTCCCGATCAATGCTCCGATATTCTGGTCATGAAGGGGTTGTTGAAGGGACTGATAGTTATACCCATCCGGACCGCAATACGTAACAGGATTGCCTTTTTGGAGAGATATCTGGCCAACGGCACGAAAAATAATTTCCTGGCCTTCGACAATATCCAAGCCAGTATCCGTCCAATCCACATGACTCATCACGGAGATCTCTAGCCCAGTCTGACTCCCCGCCTCGACAAAAAAACAGAAGAGACCAAAAAAAAGAAAAAGACGGAAGACTTTTATCCCTTCTCTTTTTGTTCCCATTCTCAATCCTCCGTCCTGTTTGCCATATGCAGAACATCCAGCATCTGTTGGTGGATCAAACCGTTCGTTCCCAGAGTTTCATGGCTGTGTATGCTAAACTCTTTATTATTGAAGTCTGTGAGCTGACCACCAGCCTCTTGGGCTATAAGCGATGCTGCCGCCACATCCCAAGGTTTCAGTTTCAGCTCCCAAAACCCATCAAATCTTCCGCAAGCGACGTAACAAAGATCCAGTGCAGCCGATCCGCATCTCCGGATCGCCTGGGCCCTTGTCAAAAAATGATTGAAATGGGCAATGTTGTTTTCCTCGCTTTTACGCAAATCATACGGAAATCCTGTCGCAAGAAGACTTTTGTCCAGATCATTCAAAGCCGACACCTTGATCCTGTCTCCGTTCAGAAATGCTCCATTGTCCTTCGTTCCAGAAAAAGTCTCGTTCCGCATCGGATCATAAACCACCCCGCAGACAATCTGTCCTTGGAACTCTAAGGCAATGGATACACTGAAAAAAGGAAATTTATGGGCATAATTGGTTGTCCCATCCAGCGGGTCGAATATCCAGCGATACGCACTCCCTTTTTTTTGGTTCAAGCCTTCCTCGGCAACAAAATCATGTTCCGGAAAATTTTTAACAAGGCGATCAAATATCATCTGTTGGGATAGATTATCGAAATTTGTGACAAGATCGACTTCCCCCTTGTAAATGATTTCTCTAGAAGCATCAAGGTTTTCTCTGAGCATTTGGCCAGCTTCTCGAGCTGCCTCTATAGCTACCTTGAGAAAGAATTCCGTTCCCATGGCCCTTCCATAGTAACAACTCTCCCGCGTTTGAGCAAGGCAAAACCTTTTGCCTTTTCCCCCGTACTATAATATGATATTCAATGCTTAAACTGAACTATTCATATAAGATGCCGCTGCTTTTTTTATGAATAGTGCAGGATAAAGGAACATCTTATGGCTGAAAAAAAAGGATTCTTTCGCAGACGGAAAAAGCCCATTCTGTTTTTCCTGGTTATTGCGGTAATCGCTGTTATCATTATCTTCAACCTCCAATCCCAAAGGGAAAAAAGCATAAAGGTTTCGGTGGAAAAGGTTAAAAGACTTGACCTGACATCCGTTATTTCTGCCTCAGGGGAGGTCAAACCCAAGAAAAATGTCAACATCAGCTCTCAAATCGCGGGAAGAGTCATTAAAATCGGTGTGGAAGAGGGACAACAGGTCAAGGCCGGTGATTTTCTCCTCAAGTTGGAATCCACCCAATATGAAGCCAATGCCGACGGGGACAGAGCTCGAATCCAATCCCTGAGAGCAGACATGATCCGGGGAGAAGCGGTAAAGAACAGAGATGATGGTTTTTACAAGCGACAGATAAAACTCTTCGATGCAGAGCTGATATCGACGGAAACACTGGAATCGGCCAAAGCGAACTACGAAATATCCAAGGCAAACTGCAACGCCATTCTCTTCCAGATTAAACAAGCCCAGGCTTCCCTGCAAAGCACGTTAGATATCTTAAAAAAAACAGAATATTATGCACCTATAGAGGGGATCATCACAAGCCTTCGGGTGGAGGAAGGAGAAACCGCACTCGTGGGCACGATGAATAATCCTGGAACCGTCCTGATGACCATCGCTGACCTTTCGGTGATGGAAGTAGAAGTTGAAGTCGATGAAACAGATGTCGTCGGCGTCAAAATCGGACAGAAATCAGAGGTCAAAATCGACGCATACCCCGATGACATCATAACAGGCACTGTCACCAAAGTCGGAAGTTCCGCTCTACAAACGGTGACCTCAGCGGATGAATCCAAAGACTTCAAGGTGGTCGTCACACTGGAAGATCCTCCTGCCAATCTAAAACCGGGTCTTTCTGCCTCGGCAGATATTATCATCGCAAAAAAAGAGAATGTTCTGGCTGTCCCGATTTCCGCCCTCGCCTTACGGGATAAAACGGAAGACAACCAGAATTCCGAAAAAGAACAGGAAGAAGGCGTGTATATCGTCGAAGAAAGTCGCGTGAAGTTCATGCCGATAAAAAAAGGAATCATGGGCGAACTGATGATCGAAATCACATCTGGGCTCGAGGAAGGCCAGGACGTGGTTGTGGGTCCCTACAGCGCCCTCCGCCTGTTGAAAGATGACACCCTGATAAAAGCCGAAGAAAAAAAAGAAGGATGATCACCCCCCCTGACGACATCATCATTGCCGCTGAAGATCTATGGAAAATCTATCAGTTAGGGAAACAAGAGGTCAAAGCCCTGTGCGGAGTATCCTTTGTCGTAAAACGAAACGATCTCATGGCTATCATGGGACCATCGGGATCCGGGAAATCAACTTTGATGAATCTTATCGGATGCTTGGACACACCTACCAAAGGGAAGTACCATCTCAGCGGAAGATTGGTAAGCGAAATGAGCGAAAACGAACTGGCTTTCATCCGCAACCAAGAAATCGGGTTTGTCTTCCAAGTGTTTAATCTGCTTCCCAGAGCTACAACTTTCCACAATGTAGAACTTCCCCTCATCTACAAGGGGGCCAGCAAAAAGGAACGTTTCGAAAAAACACTCAAAGCTCTTGAAATGGTGGAAATGGACCACAGGAAAGACCACAGGCCTTCCGAACTCTCCGGAGGAGAAAGGCAACGGGTGGCCATCGCTCGCGCGTTGGTGAACGAACCTTCCCTGCTTCTGGCCGATGAGCCCACCGGAAACCTGGACTCAAAAACCGGGAATGAAATACTGAATCTTTTCCAAAAGATTCACTCGCAGGGGAACACCATCATCGTGGTCACCCATGACCCGGACATTGCCCAACAAGCACAGAGAATTATCTACATTCGAGATGGGAAAATCGAACGGGAGGAAAGAAGGGGAGAGCATAATGACATTTTTTAGCCGGCTCTTTGGTGTATTTTTTAATCCCAAAGATACTTTTAAGGCCTTATCTGAAAAGCCCAAGTGGGCGGATATGCTTATCGTTCTTCTCATCTTGGTCGCCGTATATGCGACGCTGATCGCCCCCTATATACCTCAAGACCAGATCAAGCTCTTGGAAAGCGATGCAAAAGGCAGGGCAAAAATGGGGGAAGAGACCTATAATCAGCAATTGAAGTTTTGGAAAGATCCTCCCGCTTTTGTGGCTATCACCGGAATCGTTATGCAGCCCATCTCCTTACTCATAGGATTTCTTATTCAAACCCTGATCATTTTGGGAATCGGGCGCCTGACCTCCACAGAGGGAAAATATATCCAAATCTTCTCGGCGTTCATTTATGCCAATGCCATCAATCTGGTCCTTGGCAATGCCCTGCGTGCTTTTCTCATCTCCAACCGCGAATCTGTTTTTCAGACTACGACAAGCCTGGCCCTGTTTTTTCCAAAGCTAGAGACCATGTCTCCGGCTTATGTTGTGCTTACACAGGTAGATTTCTTCCAACTTTGGGTTTTCGGTATCCTAGGGTTTGCCCTATCGGAAATCTTCAAGATCGAATTGAAAAAAGGTCTCATTCTCTCCTACAGCTTCTGGTTTATCCGAAGCCTGGTTTACATCGCCATCGGACTGCTGGGCATGAAACTCGGCAGCTAGGGGACGTTCCATTTTGGGACACCCTAACGTTTCAAATCGATTTGTTGAATTAATGGGGAGATAGAGTGCATCTAAAGGGGATGTGTCTGTTGATACCATGTAAGCATTTCTGCTTCCGTGATAAATTGGGCTTTTGGGGATGGTTGAAGCGACTATTGAAGATTTAGTCGTTCCTACCGTTCTTCGAGGGAATCTGACGCAAGACGGCGATGTTGTATTGAGCACGATAAAAATCTTCACGGGAGCAAAACCATTCCTAAAAGCCAATATAAAGTCTTTTGTGATATCACGGAAATAGAGATGCTTCCTAATACCATTGACATCTGTTGTTTGGATTTATAAAGTATGCATATGGAATTTTTCCCCCAAATCCTATTCTCCGTTTGGGAGTCGAAAATCACAGGACGTCTGCTCATAAAAAACAATACGACCGAGAAGGTGCTGACTTTTAAAACCGGCAACCTCGCTATCGATAAGGATATTTTTGAAGAAAAGGATTTTCTCAAGTACCTCTTGAAAAAGAAAATCTTGGACAATCCTTCTGCCAAAAAATGCGAAGCCCGGACGGCAAAAAAGAAAACATCTCTCTTGGCTGCTATCCTTGACATTGGAATCCTCTCCCCACAACATCTGTGGAAAAACATGGAAGTTTATGCAAAACAGGAACTATTTCCACTGTTCGATCTATCTCCGTTGACCTCCTCTCTTATTTCAGAAAAAACACCTCCCGACACAGCTATTCTTTTCTCGATCCCCACTCTCAGTCTTATCCAGGAAGGCATTTATCAGATGAAGAACATCAAGCTGATCGATGCCCTCATTCCAAAGAAAGCCGAAGATTTTCAAAAACTCACACCCAACCATATGGATCAAATCGACCTCAAGCCCTACGAAGAATATCTTATCCATACTGCCGGAGAAAAAAGTGATCTTCAAAGTTTTATTTCAAAAAGCTCATTGGGAGAAAAATACACCAAAAAGGCCCTCCTCTCCCTGTTTTGTCTGGGAATTCTTGGCCCTTCTCAGATGGCGACACCCAACAAACCCCTCCAGGAGTTTTCCATTGCGGAACTGCAAAAAATCCTTGATACGTTTAATGTCAAATGTTCTTACATTTATAAATCCGTCTCCAAAGAACTTGGCCCTGTCGCTCTGAATTTGATGGAAAAATCCATCGAAGAGATCAAACCATACCTCTCACAGCATTTCCAAAAAATCAGGCTGGGAATCGATGGGAAAATCGACCTACAATCGGTTCTCAAATTCAACATTATCAAGTCGGACCGAAATACCATCCAATTGATCATCAAGTCTTTGAATGAAATCTTGGCCGCTGAAATTTTGGCAGTAAAAAAATCGCTTGGAAGTGAGTTTGAATCGACACTGATCAAAAATTTGGAGACGATCGGTGGCTGACTTAAAAAAAAAGCAGGTGTTAGCCCTCCTGATTTTTTTGACTCTGATAATCTTTGTCTTCTTGGTCAAAATTGGAACCTGAAGCCAAAAACCTCGTTATCGTATTAGGCGCCACTGCTGTAGGAAAAAGTGCAACAGCCATCCTCCTTGCCGAAGAATTCAACGGAGAAATCATCAACTGCGACTCGATGCAGGTATACAAGGGATTTGATATCGGCACAGACAAAATCTCCCCCGATCAAAGAAATAATATCCCCCATCACCTGCTTGATATCGCCGACGCATCCACACAATTCACAGCCGCAGACTTCGTCAAACATGCCCTAGAGGCAATCCGGTTAATCAGGAAAAATCAAAAACTTCCTATAATCGCCGGTGGAACAGGTTTGTATCTGAAAACGCTTTGCGAAGGTCTTTTCCCAGAAGGGAAAAAGGATCCGGTGATACGCGCAAAGCTTGAACAACAAGCAAAAGACAAAGGATTGGAATTTTTAAGAGAATCGCTTTTGAAGATCGATCCGGTCTATGCGAATAAAATCGGCAAGAGGGATAAAATCCGCATCATAAGAGCACTGGAGGTTTTTCATACCACCCAAAAACCCATTTCCGCACATTTTTCAAACACCCATTCTCTGGTCGATGATTTTTTTATCCTAAAAATTGGGTTAAAATTAGAGAGGTCTACTATTTATAAAAAGATCGAAGATCGCGTTGATCGGATGTTTGAAAAGGGCATCGTCAAAGAAGTCCAGAGTCTCTTGGCAGGAGGAGTAAAACCGGACTCTCCCCCGTTTCGAGCTCTGGGCTACAAGCAAATTTTAAAACACTTGAGAGGAGATATTTCCTTGGAAGAAGCGGTCGACTTGACCAAAAAGGAGACCCGCCACTATGCAAAAAGACAGATAACATGGTTTCGGAAAATGGAGGGTATTTGCTGGTTCGAGCCGGATGATTCCCCCTCTATTTTGGCGTATGTAAGGACCTATTTGAATTAAAAATGGAAAAAGCGATCCTGGTGCACCTCGCAACAAACAAACGAGAGCAGGCAGAAGCCGAGGAATCCATCAAAGAACTCCGAGGATTAGCCCAGGCAGCCGGGGCTGACATCATCCAAGAGGTATACCAGTTCCGGCCTAATATATCTCCAAAATTTTTCATAGGAAAGGGCAAAGTCGAAGAAATCCTCAAGTTGAAACAGGAAACACAGGCAAATCTCATCATTTTTGACCACAACCTGTCCCCAATTCAACAGAAAAGCTTGGAAGACGCCATCCGAGGAAAGATCATTGACAGAACACAGCTTATCCTTGACATCTTCGCCCAGCGGGCCCAGAGCAAGGAAGGCAAGCTTCAGGTCGAGCTGGCACAGCTGAGCTACCTTCTCCCCCGCCTTTTGGGACGGGGGAAGGCTCTCTCTCGATTGGGTGGAGGAATCGGCACCCGCCGAGGCCCTGGAGAACAAAAGTTGGAAGAGGATAGGAGACGCATTCAGGATCGCATCTCACGGATTAATAAAGAAATACTCCGTGTCCAAAAACGCCGCGCCCACCAGAGGAAAAGTCGCCAAAAAGGCCCCATCCCCGTTGTCTCTCTTGTGGGATACACCAATGCAGGAAAGTCCACATTGTTTAACGCGCTTTCCAAAGAGAGTGTGTTCACATCTTCGCAGCTCTTCGCCACTCTCGATCCCATTCTTCGCCGAGCTCAACTTCCCGACGGGCTCTATTATTTTCTCTCTGATACCGTGGGATTCATAAAAAAACTACCGATTGAATTGATCAAGGCTTTCAAGGCCACTCTTGAAGAGATTAAGGAGTCCGATTGCATCCTCCATGTAATCGACACAAACTCCTCCCTAGGCGACATCCAGATCGAGGTTGTTGAAAATATTCTTTCTGATTTGGGTGTTAGGGACATTCCTGTCATCAAGGTCTTCAATAAAATCGATCTTTTTCCCAACAAACCGGAAATTTTGACAAAAAACACAAACCCTCCCAACCAGTCTGTGTATATATCTGCAAAAAAAGGAGATGGACTCGATGAACTCCGTAAAAAGCTCCGCACACACCTGTTTCGAAATATGAATTTCTATTATTTGAGCATTCCAAAATCCAAAAAAAATCTCATTTCCTCTTTTTCAAAGTGGTCGATTGTGCTAAAAAAGAGAGCAAATCGCGAAAATATTGAAATTAAGATAATGGCAGACCCTAAATTGGTTCTTAACTACACACCGTATATCAAGAAAGGAGGAACAAATTGGTGAAAAGAACATACGCCTTGTTTTTTTTAATGATATTGCTGTTGGGGGCATGCGCAACATACCAACCTCCATCTCCAAGCCTGTATATCGACAATCTGCCCCAAACCATAGTGACCAGACTTTCCCTTGATGAGAGAATCGTCATAGAAGATGCTTGGAGGAGCCTAAAACAGGGAAAAGGAAGCAAGGCCCGAAAAATTCTAATGAGGCTGGATGAACAAAGCCCGTTTTATTATGTTGGTATGGGATACGCCTACTTCATGATGAACGATGTCGGTCTTTCAGAAGATTTTTTCAAAGCAGCACAGCGATATTCCCCGGAAATGACCATCGTGCATCTGGGGTTAGGGCAAATTTATCACAGAACAGGCCGTGATGAACTGGCATTCGCGGAATTCCGGGAAATCATCAAAAAAGACCCGGACCACATCTGGGTCAGAGCCCCGTACGAAAATCTCAAAAGACAAAAAACACAAGAATCTTTGGATAAAGGAAAAACCTATTTGGATGCAGAAAATACAGAAAGCAGCAAGGAGGCATTCTTGCAAGCTTTGTATTACTCTCCTGAATCCATACGAGCCCACCTCTCCTTGGCCGATATTTTCCAACAGGAAAACAACTTAGAAAACGCCCTTGTCCATCTGGATGCAGCCAACAAAAACGACCCAGAAAACATCGATATTCTCAACAGGTACGGGGATATTCTGTTTTTGGCCAATGAGAACAAGCAGAGCCTCGAGATATACGAGAAATTGCTGGGGGAAAAACCCAAAAACCAAGAGTACCAGCAGAGAATCGAAATTTTGAAGAACCGCCTGGGAATTTTTGAGCTGCCTAGTCAGTATAACACCATCGTCACTTCTGAAGCCATCTCGAAGGAGGACGTGGCTGCACTCCTGGCTGTCAAATTCAAGGATATCTTGGAGAAAACCACAAAGGAACCCCCTATTATCATCGACATCGCGACTTCTTGGGCAGACGGTTACATTCTTCAAATGACATCTCTTGGTTTATTGGATATATATCCCAATCATACTTTCCGCCCCAAAAAAATCATAACCAGGGCAGAAATGGCCGAAATCCTCCTGCGACTGATCAATCATCTCATGGATAAAGGTTACAGATTTCTTCAGCAGATCCCTCCTGAAAGTATTCAGATATCCGATGTTTCTCCAGACAATTATTATTATCAGCCAATCATCCAGATTGTATCCTACGACATCATGAGTCTATCACTTGATAAGACATTCAAACCGGATCTTCCGGTATCGGGTCAGAATTCTATCAAACTCCTCGATATTATCATGGGTCAGATCAGGTAGACTGAATTATTCATAAAAAATGAATAAACAAAAAGAAGAGCGCCTCTGGACCGTTCCCAATTTTTTCAGCATGCTCCGGATTTTTCTGATCCCGCTTTTTCTTTATATGCTGCTCCAAAACAAAGCCCTTCATGCAATGATAGTTTTTCTGTTCGCAAGCTCAACAGACGTCCTGGATGGAATGACAGCCAGGATCTGGGATCAAAAGACGAAAATCGGAGGGCTGCTCGATCCTGCCGCAGATAAACTGCTGATGACCGCTGCCGTCATCATCCTCAGTATCCCCTCTGTTAGCCAGCCCAACACGATCCCCCTTTGGCTTACGGTTGCCATCATCGGACGCGACATCGCCATCGTGTCCGTGTCATTTGTGATGTATAAATTGCGGGGTCATACAAAATTCCCCCCCAGCTTGACAGGAAAAACCAGCACCGTCTGCCAGATGGGAGTCATACTGTGTGTGCTCCTGTTGAACGTTCTGGACAGGACCCCCGTCTTTCTCTCGTGGCTGTACATCCTCACGTTTTCTTTAACTTTTATATCTGGCTTCGGGTATGGATTGAGGGGAATCCGCTCGTTTAAAGACTCTTATCGATAAATCCCTTACGCAATGTTTTCCAAAGGATCTTCAAGTCGAGGCTCAACGACCAGTTCTGGATATAATAAAAATCGTAGTCGAGCCTTTTGTCTATCGGGGTATCTTGCCTGAGTCCGTGCACCTGAGCCCATCCGGTGATACCGGATTTCACTTTGTGCCTAAGCATATATTTGGGGATTTTTTCACGGAATTTTTTAACAAAAACTGGCCGCTCAGGGCGAGGTCCCACAAGGCTCATCTCCCCCTTGAGAACATTGACAAGCTGAGGGATCTCATCCAGGCTGAATTTCCGCAAAAATTTGCCCACTTTTGTTACCCGAGGATCATCGGAAGAACACATGACCGGGCCTGTCTGTGATTCGGCATCAGAGACCATGGTTCGGAACTTATGCATGACAAATTTTTTCCCGTCAAGTCCCATCCTCTCCTGATGATACAACACAGGCCCCTTGGAGGTGAGTTTGATCAAAAAAGCGATAAGGACCAGGAACGGCGAAAATAACAGCAAAAAGGTTGCAGACACAACGAAATCCATAAGCCTCTTAACAAAAAGTAACATACCCCTCAATGGTGGCTCATCGACACTGATGACCGGGAATCCATCGAGATCCTCGACACGGGCTTTAAGCGTGAGAAGCTGAAAAAGATCCGGAATAAGCCGGACATTCACCACATACTTATTGACCACCTTAAGAGTCTCGAGGATTTTGTTGTAGTTATTCAAGTCCAATGCCACATAAACATCAGAGACATCCTCCTTCTCAAGGACCGACTCCAACTCACTCAACGGGCCAAGGACCGGGATGCCACCGTCGACGTCCACCACCTCTCCTTCACTCCGATCATCATCCAGGAAACCCTTCACGACAAACCCCAGATCTTTATACTGCGAAAGCTTTTCGGCGACCGATTTTCCCATATCCCCTGCTCCGACGACCAGCACACTCTTCAAATTCATTCCCTTTGCATAACGTTTTTTCATGAAATAAAAAATCTGATTTCGAAGAAAAGAAATCATCAAAACAACCACGACAAAATACACGGCAAGGAACCCATGGGATAGTTTGAAGGTCATACGAAAGAGTGGCGCGGCTCCCTGACTGTAAGCATTTAAATAGGCCAGAATAGCCTGGATGATCAGAATGGTCAGAACTGCGTTCAGGGTCACGAAGAAAAAATCGTCGATTTTTGTCCGTTTGAGCCTTGTCCTGTAGAATCCCTGGAGAAAAAAGATCAAAAGATGAATAGCCAGAAAAAACGGAAAAACAATCGCATATGATTTGAGCAGAGGAATCCCTCGATCCGGATTGACGGGGATGATATACATGTAAAATCGAAATCCGTAGGAGTAAAAATAGGATATCAGGATCCCCAGTAAGTCACTCAACAGGAACCAGCCTATCAAACCGCTACGCTGTCGTCTTATCATTTCTCACTCTGAAATTCGTTCCATTTCTCACGAAACAGGGCTGATGCCTTTTCTTTGAATAAATCCCGAGAGAATGTCAGTGCATTCGCCCTGATGGTCGATTTATTAAAAGCGATGCTCTGAAATTTGTCAAGGGCAGCCTGAAGACTTTCGGTAGTCAATTCCGGAAAAAAAAGGCCGGTTTCCTGAGGGATTATGGTCTCGGTTGCCCCTCCCCTCCCGTATGCGATCACGGGAATACCACAGGCCTGGGCCTCGAGAGAGTTGATGCCGAAATCTTCTTCTCCGGGCATCAGAAGAGCCTTTGCTCCCTGATAAGTTTGAACTAGCTCCTTGGGAGATAAGAAACCGAGGAATTCTATGTTTTTATTGGCCGCTTTTTTGAGTTTCTTGTAATTGGGACCATTGCCCACGATTTTCATTTTCAATCCATTGCGGTTAAAAGTTTCGATGGCCAGGTCTATTTTTTTATACTGCACCAGAGCAGAAACGATCAGATAATAATCACCCTGATGGTTGTCGGGCTGGAAAAGCTCTGTATCCACGGGAGGATAAACAATATCCGCCTTCCTCCGGTAATATCTGTAAATGCGTTGGGCAACCGTTTTCGAGTTCGCCAGAAAATGGTCCACCCTCGATGTGCTGGTCACATCCCACTGCCGCAAACGGTGGATCACAGGAGGAACGATCCGTCGGGAGAAAAATCCTAATTTATCAGGGGAAAAGTAGGCGAAATACTGATTCCAGGCATACCGGACTGGCGAATGGATATAGCTGATATGAAGGGCATCTGGCCGGGGGATGGCACCTTTGGCCACACAGTGAGAACTGGATAGGATAAAATCAAACTCTTGGAGATCAAACAATTCCACAGCCCCAGGGTAGAATGGGAGGTACCATCGATATCGTTTTTTTATGAATGGCATCTTTTGGAGGAAACTGGTGTGTATTGTTCTCTGCTCTATTTCTTCAGCTTGGCTCCCCTGGAAGTGAAAAAGGGTATAGATCGGAGCATCCGGGAAGATTTCCGCAAAAACCTCCAGAACTTTTTCTCCTCCACGTTGGCCTGTAAGCCAGTCGTGCACCAGAACAACCTTAGCATTCTCCATCGGGGTGATTATAAAAAACGGAATGATTATTTGTCAATCAATACAGATGCATATTGTTGAATCGTTTTATCCCAGCGGAAATGTGAACTGTGCGCAAAACCCTTTGTTTCATAATCTTTTTTGATCCCATCGTTTTCGATAAAAAGGGCGATCTTCTCGGCCAATTCCTCAGCGGAATCAGGGGAAAAATACAGGGGATTGTCTCCCAAAATTTCCTTCAGACTCCCCCCGGGGCTGCTTATAACCGCCTTCTTCCGCGCCATCGCCTCCAGAGGAGGGAACCCGAATCCTTCATACAAAGAGGGAAAAACAAAAAATTCAGCTCCGTCGATCAACCGAATCAAATCCTGTTGGGCCATATACCCTTTCATCACGACTCGATCCTCTAGTCTCAATTGAGCTAGAGCTCGCCTGAAGGAGCGATCAGGCAGAACTCCTGCAAGGACCAACCGAAAATCCGGAAATCGGTCTTTGATCAGGGAAAAGGCCTCGAGGAGGACAGGCAGATTCTTATGGGGCTTCAAGTTCCCAGTGTACAGAATATAGGGGAAATCATAAAACGATGGCTGCGGCTCTTGCTGAAAAAATATATCGGCGATCCCATAGTAGATGACCCTGATCCTGGATTCGTCAAACCGAAAAAGCTCTTGCAAGTCATTTTTTGTGGTGTGGGAACCGGCAAAAACGACAGCAGCTTTTTTTCGAACCTGCCGCATGAAAAATTTCCCGACCTCGATCCGAATGGCCGGCTTAAAAAGGTGGGGAAACTTGAAGTGAATCAGGTCGTGGACCGTGACAAACAACCTTTGAGAGATAAAAAGAGGATAAACATAGTGCGGAGAAAAATAATAATAATCCCGGAACTTTCTGGCCTTAAAAGGGATCTCCACATGCTCTCGAATATCATAGTTTCGAGTTGACACTTCGATAATGGATTTCTGGGGCAATTCAAGAGCTTTCGTACCTTTCAGATGGATAGCTCGGCATTCAAATTCTTCGCGGTTCACAATGCCTTGGAAGAGATTCTGAATGTAGACGCCAATCCCGTAATCTTGGATTTTTCGTGCATCAAGCAGGATCTTCACGACGAAACTCCCTGATCATGTTCATAATCCTAGCACAGATTTCTTTGGTTTCATTTTTCTGGCTTAGCCATCGTTTCCATCCGAAACGGAGAATGAGATAACACTTCAAGACCGCTAATTCCCACCTGGCATTATGTTTGCCATAATAATAAATCTGGCTCCTTTTGGCTTCCAACAACGCCCTTCCTTGCATTTTGGCAACAGATTGTCCCAAGTAGTGGATAATCCGAACTTTTGACGTCAGATGAATCTTATGTCCGAGATGGCGAATCCGCTTTCCCAGATCTGCATCCTCGACATACAGAAAGAATTTTTCGTCGAACCCTCCAACCTTTTGATAAAGGCTTCGGTCGATCACAAAGCATGCTCCGCTCACCCATTCCACATTCCTATTCATGCAGTCTTTTTTTCTTCTGTATCGCCACCGGTGCCACTTCTCGGCAACAAACTTGAGAAAAACCTCTGTGTGGAGGTGGAGATCCTTTCCCCAGGAAAGCTGGAGGGATCCATCGGGATTGCTAACAAGAGGAGCGACAATGCCGAATTCAGGATGGTTTATTTTTATGTCCAGGAGTTTCCCGATCGCACCTGCCGGAACATCTGTGTCATTATTCAGAAAAAGAAGGTTGCGACCAGAGGCCTTTTCTACACCTCGATTATTTGCCGTGGCATATCCGGCATTTTCCGGAAGGGGGATCACTTTTACCGCAGGGAAATTTTGCTGCACAGCCTCAACAGAATCGTCATCAGAGGCGTTGTCCACAACAATTATCTCATATTTAGAGGCATCTGGATCCTGGAATAGGCTCTCCAACGTTTGGAGAAGGTAGGTCCGGTTGTTATAATTCACGATGATGACCGAAACATCCGGATCTTCATGTTTCAACACAAATTCTCCTCATCCATCCTCGGCTTTCGAACCGAGGCATTCCCGTACAATTTCTTCTGTCTTTTTTATCTGATTTTCAACGGTGTACTTTCCTCGAACAAATTGATACCCTTTTTCCGTAACCTTTTGGACCTGTTCCGGATTATCACGGATAGAAAGGATAGCTTCTGCCAACACCTCGGGATCGGAAGAATCGACTAAAAATCCATTCTCACCTGGAGTGATAACCTCTGCCATTGCGCCTTTTCGAACAGCAAGGACCGGTGTTTTAACGGACATGGCTTCCACCGCTACCCGCCCGAAAGACTCCACACTAGAAGCGATAACGAGCAAATCCAAAAGGGCCAGAACGTCGAAGATCTCCGGATGATAATCTATAAAAATCACTCGTTCTTCCAATTTTTGTGCCGAAATGAATCGTTGAATCTTTATGAAATATCCTTTGTCTCCAACTTCGCCCACCACCAAAAGCTTCACATCGGGATGGATTTTTTTGATCAAGCCGATGGATTCCACGACATTTTTTTGGCCCTTCTCGGGATAGATTTTCCCGACTATCCCTATGACATAATCTGTGGCCACATACCCGAACTTCTGGCGATAAATTTCCCTCAAACCGCGTTCTTGAAGACTCCATTTGAATCCGATGAATACGGTACAGACCTTACCTTTTTCACCAAAAGGTTGGCTCGTTGCATCTGAATTCACGATGATCTTTGTGGATAAGGCCGATAAAAGCGAAACCAACGCTCGCCTGCCAAAAAGGAAACGCAGATGGGCGTTTTTGGCCCCTAGAATCTCATGAATGCTCCAGATGTGCGGAACTCCCTTCCATCGCGCGGCCAAGGCTCCGCAGAAGTTGACCGCGGAGTTTGAGAACACGAGGTCGATGTCTTTCCGCTTGATCAGACGTGCAATCCGAACGATGCATTTCAGGTTCAACAACCAGGAAAAGGGTTGCTTCCACACCCGATTCTTCTCCGTAAGCCACCATTTAGACGGTACTAAAATGGTCTCCACAGCGAGCTTCTCCGCCTTTTGATGAAGAGGCCCCTTACGCGACAGGACAAGGATCGGTTGAAATTCCTGCTTGTTTAGGCCTTCAATCGTCTGCAAGAGTGCTTTTTCAGCCCCGTACAGTTCTGAGGAGTGTGAAAAAAAAAGGATTTTTTTTCTCATCCTTGCATCACAGACTGACAAAAAGCGAAAACTCATGCTCGGGCATAAGATCGACAAACCATCTCACAATGTTACCTGTGACCCTTCCTACTCCCGTCGAGTTGTTTCCGATCTCGAAACCATCGATACAATGAGCAATCTTAACTCCGTTGATAAATGTCTTCGTAAAACGCTAAAGTTTCTGAAGCCGTTCTCTCCCAGCTGAAGGCACGAATCCGTTTTTTCCCAGCGGATATGAGTTTTTCCTTCAAACTTTGGTCCTCCAACACAAGAATGATTTTAGTCGCTATATCTTCTGGATCATCGGGATCGATGTACGCCGCCGCATCCAGAGCAATCTCGGGAAGGGCCGAGGAGCGGGACGTCACGATCGGTAGACCGCAGGCCATAGCCTCCAACAAGGGGATCCCAAATCCTTCCATAAGGGAAGGAAACACAAACACAGAAGCTAGCCGATAGAGGTGTCTCAGCTCTTTTTCATCCACATACCCCAACATCTTTACCCAAGAACCCAATGCGAGTTCCCGAATTTTTTCCTGGATGTTATCCGAGTCCAATCCTTTCCGACCGACAAGGACAAGGGGTATTTTTTGATATCGGTCATGAACGACTCGAAGGGCTTTGAGCAAATGGGGAAGATTTTTCCGGGGTTCATGTGCTCCGACAAAAAGCAAAAAATCAGAAGGAAGAGCAAAGGAATCTCTTGTTCGCTCGAGGCTCGCTCGATCGCTCGTTTCCCACTCTTTCAGGTTTATCCCGTGGTGGATGACTCTTATTTTATCCTTATCCAAGAGAAACCTTTCCAAAAGCTGTTGTTCTGTGTAACGAGATACCGCTACGATTCCGTCGACTTGTTGCAAAGATCTTTGAATCCCCCGGGAAAAAACCTTCCTCGCATCTTTGCCCGTCATCTCGGGAAAATCTAAGAAAAACAGGTCATGGACCGTGACGATCTTTTTCCCGTTGGTCGGCAATGGAAGATGAGTCGGGGAGTGCGTCAGGTCCAGTTTGGTTTTAAAGAAAATATCCATGGCTGGCCATCCCAGCCTGTACCATAAGAAATTGATGGCTTTTACGGGGTAGCGGAGATCCACAAATTTTTTTTTTGCGAAAAAAGAGATTTTTTCAGGATCGAACCGGTCTTTCAACGAGGAGCTAAACAAAAAATATTCGTTAGTTTCGTCTATTTTCGCCAGCATGAACAGGAGATTCTTGAAATATACCCCAACACCTGTTTCTTCCCTAAGAAAGGGCCGCAGATCAAACCCTATTCGCATTTTGAGGTAATGTATGCCCAAAAACGAGAAAAGTCAAGGCAGAGCGGGCCTCTGTAGAAGACACATGTCCTGGTTAACATCTTTAGCTCCCAAAGGCAAAAACAGGATAGCTTTCAGATATTGCTGAAGTAAAAAAAGTACCGGCATTTTTTATGAATAGTCCAGGCTAGTTCTTGCTTCTTCCCAAACGCGGTGATATCATCTCCCTTACAAAGGAGATCACGATGGATTGGATGAATAAAATCGCCGAAAGGATCGATTCCTTCCGAGATGAAATGATCGATATGCAGATTCAACTTTGTTCCTTTCCCGCTATTTCTCCGGCCAGCGGAGGAGAAGGAGAGGTCAGGAAAGCCGAGTGTCTGCTCGAATTCCTAAAAGCCAACGGGTTCAGCGATATCTCTGTCATAAAAGCCCCGGATATGGATTCTCCTGCCGGCTACAGGCCAAATATTTTGGCCATTTACAAGGGAAAAAGCTCGGCTAAAACCATCTGGATCATGACACACTTGGATGTAGTCCCCCCAGGAGAACTTGAACTCTGGAATGGCAATCCGTACAAGGCATGGGTGGAGGAAGGAAAAATCTTCGGACGCGGAGTAGAGGACAACCAGCAGGACATGGTGTCCTCTCTGTATGCACTCAAAGCGTTTTTTGCCGAAGGGATCATTCCCGAGTACAATGTCGGGATCGCTCTGGTGGCCGACGAAGAGACAGGGAGTGAAAAGGGAATCGATTATGTCCTGCAAAAATCCAATCCTTTTCGCAAGCAGGATTTGATCATCGTACCCGATGCCGGCAACAAGGACGGAACTATGATAGAGGTGGCAGAAAAGGGCATCCTTTGGCTCAAATTCAAAACCATCGGCATCCAGGCCCATGGATCCACGCCTGAAAAAGGAGTGAACAGCTTCAGAGCCGCCTCTTTTCTCGTAACCGAACTCAACAATCTTTATGAGATCTATCCCGATCAAAATCCCCTTTTCGATCCCCCCATTTCTACCTTTGAGCCCACAAAAAAAGAACCCAATGTTCCCAACATCAACACCATTCCAGGAGAAGACATATTCTACATGGACAGCCGAATTCTTCCCAAGATCAAACTGGATGAGGTCAAAAAGACAATCAGAGACATTGCAGAAAAAGTGGAAAAGAAATTCAAGGTAGAAATTACAGTGGAAGATGTGCAAGAAGCCCCGGCTGCCCCTCCGACTTCTCCAGAGGCCCCCGTGGTTCATGCTTTGCAGAAAGCCATTAAGGCTGTCTATGAGGAAGACGGAAAACCCATCGGGATCGGGGGTGGGACTGTGGCCGCACTTTTCCGTCGAGCGAATTTTGATGCAGCTTGTTGGGCCAAAGTCGAGGATACAGCCCACCTGCCCAACGAATACTGTGTGATCGACAATATGATGGGAGATGCCAAGGTTTTTGCTCACATCTTTCTGCAAAAATAATTCATCTCGAGGCCAGCGGGATATCCCCGTGAGGGAGGTTCTAAAATGACAAAATATCTTTTGGTCATAACGACAGTTCCAGACTCGGAGGTCGGTCAAATCATCGCCGAAAAAATCATAGAAGAACGATTGGCGGCCTGTGCCACCCTATCAGCACCGGGTCAAAGCCTGTATTGGTGGCAAGGAAAGATCACACAAGATCAGGAGCACACCCTTTTTGTCAAAACAAAAAAAGAAGCGTACCGTAAACTTGAGGAGAAGATCCGTCAGCTTCATCCGTATGATGTTCCTGAAATCATCGCCCTACCGGTATTTGCAGGGAGTAAGGACTATCTGAACTGGATCGATAGTGAAACTCAACCCTCAGGGAAACTCAGAGATATTTTCTTTTGAGTTTTTGGGCCATCTTTATCGTGTTGAGATGAATCTCGACCGTGTCCGCAACATCAAAAGCATATCCCCCGGCAAACAGGATAACGACAGGGATTTTTAATCGCAATGCCCCCTGGATGACAATGCTATCCCTTTCCTTGAGCCCGTCAAAGGTCACTTTTAATCCTCCAAGTTGATCCTTTTCATATGGATCAGCACCTGCCAAGAAAAACACTACATCCGGCTTGAAAGTTTCATACAGACTGGGGATATGCAAATTCAGAGAGTCCAGATATTTCTTATCGCCGTCATCCGACCAAAACCCCACATCCAGCATGCTTTTTTCCTTTTTGGCCGGATAGATATCCATTTGATGCATCGAAAAAGTGAAGACTGTCTCATCTTCAGCAAAAATTTCGGCTGTCCCGTTCCCCTGGTGAACATCACAATCTACGATCATTCCTTTTTTGAAAGCCCCACTCTGTTGCATCTTTCGCAACGCTATCGCCACATCATTCAGGATACAAAAACCTTCCCCATGGTCATGGAAAGCATGATGGAATCCTCCTCCGATATGCACGGACAAACCATCTTCTAAGGCTAACTGTACAGCCATGATAGTCCCCCCGACCATTAGCTGAGCAAAATCTAGAACTTCAGCGGAATAGGGCAATTCCATCGTTATGACTTCCGCTTGAGAAAGACGTCCGGTTTTCAGCTTTTTCAGATACTTCGGGGAATGAACGAGCAACAGATCTTCATCCGATGCAGGTTCAGGAGCCTTAAAATTTTCTTTTTTTGCCCCCCTACGCAAGAGCTTCTCGTAAATCAACCGGTATTTTTCTGCCGGAAATACATGGTTCCCGAGATCCACCATCCAGTAGGCATCGCTGTACACAAACCGGAAGGGAAAGTTTTTTGTCCTGAACCGGGTTAATAATCCACGCAACGACATAGACAGTTATACATACCAAAAAAACCCGACAGAAACAACACCAATAAAATTTCAAACAACCCTTGAAGTTTTGTACAAAATATTCTAGTTTGTATTTTCATAACAAATTCTTTTATCATGCAATAGAAAAGGAATTATGCATGGGACTAAAAAAATTTGTCATCAATCTTGCTCCTACGCCACTCGTCAAACTTTTTGCAAGCCCGTACGTGGCAGGGGACAGCATCGCGTTGGCGACCAGTACGGCCCAAAAATTTTGGGAACAAAGACACGTGTGTTCCACCATCGACCTTCTTGGGGAAGAGTTGGAGGACGACGAGGAAATCAAGTACTCGGTGGGTGTGTATGAAAGACTGATCGAAGCCCTCGGACAGCAGGAGTATGCCACTATCTCGTTGAAGCCGACTCAACTGGGGAGCCATCGCGGCACAGAACACTGCGGAAAAATCATCGAAGGCATCGTCGCTAAGGCCGAAAAGTATAACATCAAAGTTACGCTGGATATGGAGGACCACAACTTCACCGACATGACTCTGGATATATTCCGGGCTATACACAAAGCCCACCCGACATTCGGGACGGTGCTTCAATCCCGTCTCTTCCGCAACGACGATGACATAAAATCCCTTAAAGGATTGAATGCCCGCATTCGTCTATGCATCGGGATTTACAACGAACCGAAGGAAATCGCACTCCAAAGCAAATCCGCGATGAAGAAAAAAATGCTCGAGCAACTGGAAGTGTTGTTCAAGGAAGGTCACTACCCCGAAATAGCCACGCACGATCAAGCATTGCTCGACGAATCCCTAAACCTCGCTGAAAAGCTAAACATGAAAAAGGATCAGTACGAAGTGCAGATGCTGATGGGCGTTCCGATGAACACCTACCAGGACCAGCTCATCCAAAACGGCATCTTGGTTCGCCTGTATGTCCCGTTTGCCGAAAAATGGAAGTATGCCATCGCCTACTGCAAGAGACGATTAACAGCCAATCCAGCCATGGCGATCTATATCGTGAAAAACATCCTGCAGAAGATGACAGGCAAACGCTAAGTTATCCGTTTTCCTTTTTTTCTTCCAACACAACCTGGGCAGCGGCCAAACGCGCGATCGGAATCTGGTAGGCTGAACAGCTCACATAATTCAACCCGATCTTGTGGCAAAAAATGATGGAACGCGGGTCGCCCCCATGGACACCACAGATTCCCACTTTGAGGTCAGGACGGGTTTGCCGTCCCTTCTCCACTGCCCACTTCATCAGCTCTCCAACGCCGGGAATATCGACAGTCTCGAATGGATTGTCCGGCCAAATCCCTTGAGCCAGGTAGTGCGCCATAAAATCCGCACCGTCATCCCTGGATACTCCATAGGTCGTTTGCGTGAGGTCGTTGGTCCCGAAGGAGAAAAATTCCGCATCTTTGGCAACCTCTGCCGCCGTGATGGCTGCTCGGGGAATTTCGATCATGGTTCCGACAGAATAGGGGATCTTAACACCGTGTTTTTCCATCAATTCCTCAGCAACACGGACAACAATCTCTTTTTGATCGGTAAGCTCTTCGCGGGTTCCGATCAACGGAATCATGATTTCCGGAAATATCTTTTCGCCTTCTTTTGTCAACTGAATCACCGCTTCGAATATGGCAGAGGCTTGCATTTCGATGACCTCTGGATAGGTGACACCCAATCGGCATCCCCTATGACCCAACATAGGATTGAATTCAGATAGCGCCTTGACGCGTTCCAGCAGTTTTTCCAACTCACGGATTTTTTCCTGCTGATCGCTTTGCGAGGTCTTCAACACTGCCAATTCTACCATCAGGTCTTCCCGCCGGGGCAGGAATTCATGTAAAGGAGGGTCGAGCGTGCGAATCGTGACAGGACGGTCTCCCATGGCCTTGAACAATCCGTAAAAATCTTCTTTCTGGAAGGGCAAAAGCTTGTAGATGGCTGCCGTCCTCTCCTCTTTGGCCTCAGACAGGATCATCTTTTTGATGAAGGGAAGTCGTTCCCTGTCAAAAAACATGTGTTCGGTCCTGACCAAACCAATTCCTTCAGCCCCAAAAGCCACCGCTATTCGTGCGTCTTCGGGAGTGTCGGCATTGGCTCTTACTTTCAACTTTCTCACCTTATCAGCCCAGGAAAGAAATTTGACAAAACGTTGATACATCGGGGAATCCTCGGGATTTATCTCCCCGCGGACGACCTTCATGATTTCGGACGGCTGGGTCGGGATCTCTCCATCCAAGACTTCTCCTAATGTCCCCTCGATGGAAATCCAATCGCCCTCTGAAAACTTTTTGTCTCCGATCGCAAAAAATCTTTTTTCCTCATTCAGGGTGACATCCCCGCATCCCACGACAGCAGGCTTTCCCATCTGCCGTCCGACAACCGCAGCATGGGATGTCATGCCACCGGTAGCCGTCAGTATCCCCTGTGCAGCACTCATCCCGTGTATGTCATCCGGGGAGGTTTCATCCCGAACAAGAATGACCTGTTTTCCCTCTTTTTTCCCAGCGACGGCCTCCTCAGCCGTAAACACGACCTGCCCTGCGGCCGCTCCTGGAGAAGCAGCCAACCCTTTGGCTAACAAATCGTGGTTTTTCTTTTCTTTGGCATCGAACACGGGGTGGAGCAATTGATTCAAGGCCTCCGGTTCGACCAGCATCAGGGCTTTTTCTTGATCGATAAGGCCCTCTTCCACCATGTCTACGGCAATCTTAATGGCTGCAAAGCCCGTTCTTTTGCCGCTCCGGGTCTGGAGCATATAGAGAGTATCATCTTGAATGGTAAACTCAAAATCTTGCATATCACTGTAGTGTTTTTCCAGATTGTCGGTAAAATCCTTCAATTTTTTATAACTCTCGGGCATCTGCATCTCTAAAGATTTAAGTGGAGATGGTGTTCGAACACCGGCCACAACGTCCTCTCCCTGAGCATTGACTATAAACTCACCGAATAATTCTTTCTCCCCAGTCGCGGGATTTCTGGTAAAGCCCACGCCTGTGGCTGAATTCTCTCCGGAGTTCCCGAACACCATCAGCTGAACATTGACCGCCGTCCCCAGATCATCGGGGATGTGGTTCAAACGGCGATAAGTTTTGGCCCGGGGATTGTTCCAAGACTTAAAAACGGCAGAAATGGCCAGGAATAGCTGTTCTTTTACATCTTGAGGGAATTCTCTTCCCGTCTCCTCTTTTACCAATCCTTTGTATTCCGATACAAGCTCTTCTAAGGATTTTTCCGTAAGCTCTAAATCGTTGATAATCCCCATTTCCTTCTTTTTTTTCCTGAGAATATCCTCGAATTTTTTCTTCGGAATCTCAAGGACGACATCTCCGAACATGTGAATCAATCGCCTGTAACAATCCCAAGCGAACCTTCTGTTTTCCGTTTTTTGGACCAATCTTTCTAGCGTTTGGTCGTTCAGGCCGAGATTTAAAACCGTATCCATCATTCCCGGCATGGAAAATTTTGCCCCAGAACGCACAGAAACCAAGAGGGGATTATCCTTATCCCCAAACTTTTGTTGCGTGATGGTCTCCAATTTTTTCAAATGCTGAAGAATTTCCTCCTCGATAGCAGGAGGAATTTTGTTCTCTTCTTGAGTAAACAGTTTGCAGACCTCTGTAGAAACGGTGAATCCAGCAGGAACAGGAAGCCCGATGCCAGACATCTCAGCCAGATTTGCTCCTTTTCCGCCAAGGATATCCTTCATATCCCTGTTGCCTTCTGCGCTTCCTCCTCCGAAAAAGTACACGTATTTTTTATCCACGGGTTAACTCCTTATCTCTAGATTTTTTGCAATTCAAAAATATACACACAACCCTCAAAAAATTCAAGGGTTCACTATAGTCAGATAACCTTTCCGTTAAAAATCGGCATTTTTCAGGCCCATTTCAAATATTCTTGGAGACCCGCTTTGAAAACGATGATGGCTCTCTTGAGATCTTCCTCTTTGAGAACATAGGCAATCCTGACCTCATTTGTGCCCTTTCCCGGTGTTGAATAAAATCCCTGGGCAGGGGCGACCATGACCGTCTCGTTGTCCAGTTGGAAATCTGTAAGCATCCAGCGCACAAAATGTTCAGAATCTTCGATAGGAAGTCTGATAATATAGTAAAATGCGCCCTGCGGTTTTCGAATCACGATTCCCGGAATGTCCTTCAAACCCTCGTACAAAACGTCTCGCCTGCGTTGGTATTCTTTCTGGACCGGATCAAAATATTCTCCCCCCATCCGATAGGCAGCAAGGGCCATTTTTTGCTCGATCGTCGGGGGACATAGCCTGGCCTGGGCAAATCTGAGCACGGACTGGTAGACCTGTTCATTTCTCGTGATCACAGCGCCTATCCTCGCTCCGCAACAACTGAAACGTTTGGAAATGCTGTCCACGACGATAGCTCGATCCTTTATTTCCTCGTACTCCAGAATGCTCTTGTGGGTAGCCCCGTCATACACGAATTCCTTGTAGACTTCGTCTGCGATGATGAACAAATCATTTTCAAGAGCCAAGGTGACAACCCGCTCCAGTTCTTCAGGCGTGTACACCGTACCTGTTGGATTGCTCGGGGAATTCAACAGGATGGCTCTAGTTTTAGGGGATATTTTTTCTGCGATAGTTTCGATGGGGGGTAGGCGAAATCCGTCCTCAACGCTCAAGGTTAACGGAACGATATTCACATCGGCACATGCGGCAAATCCGTTATAGTTGGTGTAAAAGGGTTCAGGAATGATAATTTCTCCACCCGGATCAGACACGACACTGAAAGCAAAATGAATGGCTTCAGACCCTCCCACAGTGACAACGACATTTTCGGAATTTATTTCAATATCATACGAGCCAAAGTAATCGGCAATGGCTTGCCTAAGGTCCAAAAATCCCTGGGCGGGACCATAGCTGAGAACCTCCTCATCAAACTGCTTGAGGGCATCCCAGACAGGCTGAGGCGTCGCAATGTCAGGTTGGCCGATATTGATGAAATAAACGTGGATCCCCCGCTCCTTGGCTCGGTCGGCAAACGGCTTCAGTTTCCTGATAGGAGATTCTTGGATATCCAGACCCCTTTGAGATATATCCATATTCGATTCCTCCTCAACAAATATTAATAGAAATATGAGGAAATTTGATTATTCCAGAATCACAAAGTTATGTCAAAAAGAAACAGCCAGACTGCAGTTCATTCAGATTGTCTTGCCATTGTTAGAAGCATCTCCATTTCCGTGATACCAAAAGGCTTTATATGCCACCATTTATCACGGAAATAGAGATGTTTCCCGGCTAGACTGCGACCTCGTCTCGCAGTTGTTGAAATTTTTCCGGTATTCTGATATTTTTGTCGTGGCAAAATCGCCATCCGAATGCACAAAGAACCTAAGGCACTTATCATTCACAAAACGACCTGGGGGGATTACTGTCTTCTCGGCTTTCGAGCAGAAAG
>RCNB010000144.1_pt1 | contig 48845 bp, 45 predicted proteins | sample 2041321 | NCBI WGS metagenome assembly RCNB01 (sample SAMN09708232, study PRJNA481090) | Marine sediment metagenome, whole genome shotgun sequencing project.
TATATCCTTTTGATCACCTGAAGCTGCGCAGATTGCAGTATTCTCAGTGGGATCGCTCGACCAAGCCTGCACCCAAGGAACACCTAAGAGGGAAATCAACAGTACAATAATCACGGTACACGCTACAAGACATTGCGAAACGAAGAACCATTTCCTCTTATTCATGTTTCATCCTCCTGTAATAAGCGGCAATATTAGACCACAAACATGAACCGTTGTCAAACTAGCATGGAGGTGGACCGGTGTCCTATTCCTTTACAAAATAGCCCTATTTCAGGGGGTGAAGTAGGGGACAGGAATCCTGGATGAGTTTCCCGGAGTTTGTATGTACCGCGGGAAAAAGATACGTTTTTGTTAATAAAGTAGTTACTTTTTTCAATATAACGCACAATATTGATCAAACTGTGCGAATCCTAGTGGCGTGACGTATGCATTATCGAGTGCTTTCGATATATCGAAAGCTAGAACCCAAAGGCGTTTCCTATAGACCCTGGTTTAGGCGTGGATCGTTGGGGGCGAATTTGTGCTGAATACCGTTTGCGTAAACCGACTTCCGCATTATACTGACATCACACCCATATCACAGAAATTGTTTTGAATTTCCCCCGAAATTTTCGTATAATTAACCCGTAATTGATCAGGCGCCTGGCAGCGGTAATTATGACCAAGGCGACGATTCGTTCCGTGCAAGATATGGACCGTAAATCCACGTTGCGTTACTGTGACGATGGTTTCGCTACGCTGTTGGCTGAGCAGGATACTGCCGATTTTGGACCGCAACGCTGGGTGGACCAGCACTAGACAGGTAAGGAGGCATCATGCCTGATGGGACATTTGATGCAGTGATAATAGGTGGTGGAACAAAAGCGCTCTTTCTTACTATGTATCTGACCAAATATACCAATATGAGTGTCGGTTTACTTCCGTTTAATATTGTATTACATATCAAACGTCAATACCTATATAAGCAACTCTCCAGGAAGTTATTATGAGCACGGCAATTTCAGTACTCGCTATTTTAGCTATAGGCTATATAATTGGCAGTATACCAACTGCCCAGATCATGATGCGCCTTTTCCGCAAACAGGACCTGCGTCAGGTGGGAACCGGCAGTGTTACCTCCACTGCAGTCATGATCCACGGGAGTAAGGTAGCAGGCAGCCTTTCCCTCATTGGTGAAATTATCAAAACCTTCTTCTGTATATACATAGCCTACCTGATAGTCGGAGAGTTATGGGCCTATCTGCTAATTCTTGTGGCTGCATCCGTTGGCGAGATGTGGAGCATCTGGCTCGGGGGAGCTGGCGGCCGAGGCCAAACTATATTTGTTACCGGTTTTTTAGTTCTGTGTCCGGTTCCATTTTTCATATCGGTTTCATGTCTTGGTCTCCTCTTGTTCACAACCAAGCGCTTTTTCCTAAGTAATACGATCTGGCACCTAGTTGCCCCCTTGATAATGCTGTTGGCAATGAGGTTTAATCCAACTATTTTCGGTTCAGGAGAGCTTTCATGGGGCTATGCTGCCACATGCGCGGTTCTTTGTGCATTGTTCTTAATGAAGAATCGCGTGTCAAGCGATGACATACTACAATCGCAAGCCTGGGGAGCATACAGTAGGTAGAAATAGCTCTCAAGGACGTGGTCGATGATCTAGTAGCGCATGGAATGTTCAGTAATATTCTATCGTAACATCAAATTGAAACAGCCATTCCTACTCTAAGAGTAAGAAATTGTATCTATAATCCTTTCAACAGATACAAAATAACACCATACCTTCTGATAATGGTGTCACGAACTTCGCTGCCATTTCTGAGTGCCCATTGACAGAAGCCTCACGATTGTCTAACATGTCCACATCTTTTATTTATATAACACACCTTATAAAAGTCTTCGACAACTAGTGAATAAATAACAGAGTATCGCAAGACCGATTATTATTGAAGATATCCAATAGAATTGGTTTAATATTGAAATTACTAGGATAATATCAATTCTGTTTTGGAGGAAAAAGCTATGGAGATTGTCCCGGGGATTCATCAGTTAAAGCTTCCTATACCTTTCTCAATATCTGAAGAAATTGGAAAGATCGTGGGTGAGACCAATGTATATTTGATTGAAGGAGATACAGGATGGCTTCTGGTTGATACTGGATGGGATGATCCTAGAACATTCAAAGTCTTCGAGGAGGAAATAAAAAGAATAGGTATTGATTTTCAAGATATTTCTCAAATAATTGTTACTCATTTCCATTACGATCATTTAGGTTTAGCAGGTAAGCTGAGACAGCTATCAGGAGCGAAAGTAGCCTTGCATCAAAAAGAAAGTCGTTTCATTGAATTGAGAGACATCCCCAAAGAACAAAGAGTTAAAGTAATGAAAGATTGGCTCTCTAAGAATGGATTCCCTGAAAACGAAATTCCTGATTATGTTTTCTCTATGGAAATGGAATCACCAGACATCTACTTCTCTGGTGGTGAAAAGATTAGCACGGGATTGTTCGACTTTGAAGTCATGTGGACTCCAGGGCATTCTCCGGGGCATATCTGTCTCTATGAAAGGGCAAAGAGATTACTACTCTCAGGAGACCACCTAATAGCAGAGATAACTCCTGATATAAGTGCTTTACCCTTATTAGTCAGCAATCCATTGAAGGATTATCTCAATTCTCTAAGGGATTTAAGGAAACTCGATGTCGAACTTGTCCTTCCTGGCCATGGCAATCACTTCGATTACTTCAAGAGGAGAATCGATGAAATACTTCAACACCATCAGAAAAGAAAAGGGGTCATTCTTGATATTCTAAAAGATGGACCACTGGTAGCCTATGAGATTGCCTCAAGGGTACCTTGGATACCTCAACAAGGAGGGATTCCCTGGCAAAGCTTGGATTTCTTTAATCGGCAAATGGCGTTAATGGAGACCTTGGCGCACCTTGAATTCTTGGAAGAGGAAGAAAAAATAAAAAAGGTTACTGCCCCCGATTATTGGAAGAGGAATGAATAATTGAGATCAATATAACTTCTAGGTGAGTGTTGTATATAAACTATTAAGTAAATTCTTAGTAGAATGGAATTCTAAGCGATAGCAAAGGAGCAGTAGATCAGGGGTAGCCTTTTTCATACCATTGCAACCTCACGATATATTTTTCAACTACTTCATTAACCCTCACCTTAGCGGCTACTACTAAGGATTGACCTGTTCTAGTAGATATGCTATAAGTGCAATCCAGAGCTTTTACTATGCCAGAAGATGCGAAGAAACAACAGAATAAACAAAAACGGTTTATATATGCTGGATGCGATCTGGGGATATGTACGGCAAAGGTAGTTATCACTGAGAACAAAAATATACTCGCCTACGAAGTCGTCTCCTACAAGAGCTTTCCCCATAAGGCAGCGGAAGCGGCGATGGAAGGGGCTTTACGCAGAGCCGGGGTATCGGGGGATGGGGTCATCCCATGCATGTCTACCGGTTTCGGCCATAAGGCCGTTCGTTTCGCCGATCGGACTGCTCCAAATATAACCTGTCTTCTTCGTGGCTTAACAGTACTTAATCCGCAAGTCAGAACAGTAATCGATGTCGGGGGTCATAGCCTGATAGCCTCCAATATTGGGCAGAATGGGGATCTGCTTGAGACAGCCGTCGTTGAGGACTGTGCAGCCGGGAAAGGGCTGTTCATCGAAGTGATGGTAAAGGCATTGGAATTTACGATGGAGGAGTTGGTCGCCTGCGTACTTGCTTCGGAGAATCCTATTCGGACAACGAATACTTGTGTAGTGTTGGCCGAGAGCGAAGTGATATCGTCTATCAATGAGGGGTACAGCCGGTTTGATGTATTGGCCGGGGCTGTTCTATCAGTAGCAGCCAAGATAGCAAGCGTGTCCAGAAGGATCGATATCCTTCCCGAAGTAGCAATGACAGGTGGAGTAGCCAAAAATGCCGTCGTGGCAAGAGAAGTAGAGAAGCATTTGGGGCTCAAGTTTGCCGATCTGGGAGGAGTCGATCCGCAGATCGTTGCTGCCTTTGGCGCTGCACTGCTGGCGGAGGAGAGCGATCTTGCGGGGACCAAACCGGGAATGTATAGACGATGATTGTTGCCGGATGCGATGTAGGGGCACTGAGCGCCAAGGCGGTGGTGATGGAGGACGGTCACGTCCTGGGCTCCGAGATAATTCGTGTCCGCCCCGATGCCGTGCTCTCGGCCACTGAGGTGATGGACCGCTTGATCGGGAACCTCGGTATCTTGTATAGCGATATAGATCGTTGCGTAAGCACCGGATACGGGCGCGACATCGTGCCCTTTGCTCAGGCCAATCTTAGTGAGGTATCATGCCATGGAAGGGGCGCCAATTGGCTCATGCCCAGTGTAAGAACCATCATCGATGGCGGTGGCCAGGATTGTAAGGTTCTGAGCGTGGATAAGGAGGGGCTCCTGAGGGATTTCCGCATGACCGGCAAATGTGGTGCCGGAACCGGAAGGGCTCTGGAGCTCATGGCCGAGAGCCTGGGTGTGGATATCTCCGAGATCGGTCCGCTTTCGCTCCGCGCTACCAGACCGGCGACCCTGGTACATCCCTGTTCCGTCATGATTGAAATTAAAATCAAATACTTGGTGATGGAAGGGATTGATGACGCGGACATCGCCGCGGGAATAACCAGAAATGTGGCTAGGCATATAATGCGGCTACTTTCCAGGTTCAACATTAAGCAGGATATCGCTATCACGGGTGGCATCGCTAAGAACATCGGGGTGGTGAAACAGCTCGAAGAGATGATGGACATGGAATTCGTTGAGTTGCCGGCGGATCCTCAGTTAATAGGGGCCATCGGCGCAGCCGTTTTCGCTGCCGATCAACTCACGAGCACTCGTTCGCAGAACCTAGAATCGCCCACAGGTATGAAGTCCAGGACCGACAGTGGAAATATGCAATAGCGCAGATGAGATACTTTGTGTACGTGACCTACCCCAAAAATCGGTCCAGGTAAAATCTTCAACGTAGCTCGATTTGGAAACCATGCACCCAACTTCTCCGATCTCAAATATTGATACTGTTGACTTAGTCGCTCTAATCAAGGGGAGATTATGATCTCGATACGTGACATTCCGTTTAAGATTAATTCCGACTATCTGTCTGAAACGCTTCATATTGAATTAGGTACTAATCTCAGTAAAGAATTTGAAGAGCTTGTTAGTGTGGTTCAAGAGATTGGAAAACCAAAAGCCTTATACAAAGTTTCCTTCATAGACAACAAAGATAGTGATTCCGTCACAATAGACGATGTTACGTTTACCAGCCTCGCTTTAAGAAAAAACCTTGATTCGGTTAACCGTGTATTTCCATATATTGTTACATGTGGTACAGAAGTTGACGAAATTGTGATAGAAAATGGCGATTTAGAGAAGAAAGTGTGGCTGTATTACATCAAACTGAACCTCCTGCAGACCAGTATTCAGTATTTGATAGAGCAAATAGAACGGCGATATAAAGTATCTGATTTATCCACCATGAACCCAGGTTCCGGTGATGCTAGTGTATGGCCCATCGAACAACTGAAGGAATTATTTTCCATGTTTAGTGATGTTGAAATGCTTACTGGTGTAAGGTTGACGGAATCACTTCTGATGGTACCGGACATGTCAGTCGCGGGAATCCTTTTTACTTCAGAGACTTCCTTTCAGAGCTGCCAACTTTGCCATCGTGCCAATTGCCCTATCCGAAGAGCTCCTTTCAGTAAAGAGCTCTGGGACTCCATTAATCAGGACAGCAGTTAATGCGTAAAGCAGAAAACTGTAAATCGCAGACAAAGAGGGAGGATAATCCTGAGGATAGCTGCTGTAAACGCAGAGACGTCATTGACGGCATGCAGTAAAATTAATTATAGGGGAATATGCTTTATTGAGGTTCAGCAAACGGGCCGATAATTCTTTGATAACGATCTATAGTAGCCAGAACCTCTTTTGCTAAACTGCTAATAGGATCAATTGGAGTAGGAAATGCCAAGAGCATTTATTAATGGTGTTAACATCTGCTATAACATTGACGGTAGTGGAGAGCCTCTGTTCTTAATTCAGGGGCTTACTGGCGGTCGGAACGACTGGTTTTTCCAAATGCGTTCTTTAAAAAAGCATTATAGAGTAGTCACCTTTGATAATAGAGGGGCGGGTAGTACCGATAAACCAGATGAATCATACGACATCAGGACTATGGCAGATGACACAATAGGCTTGATGGACCATCTTAAAGTCGATCGAGCTCATATTCTGGGAATGTCTCTTGGTAGTCTGATAGCACAGGAAATCGCCATCAATTATCCCGATAGGATAATGAAGCTCATCCTCGTAGCTGCAATTGTATATGGAGAGGGAATGAGGGAAATCACTGAAGGAATGCGTGAAGCTCTAGGTCTTAGGGAGAATTACTCCGAAGAAGAAGCCAGGAATGTAATGAATAACATAGATGTTACGGAGTATTTTGCTAAAGTGACTGGCCTGTCTTTCAATAAGAAACTCATTCGGATGATGCTTATACCTCTATCTAAGATACACGCTAAAAGGATTGGGCGTGAGGGTCTCATGGGGCAACTTCATGCTTCCTCAACCTGCGAGACGCTGGATAAGCTACATACTATTAAGGCTCCAACGTTAGTGCTAACAGGGGCTGAAGATAAGGTTGTATCACCGCAATCGTCAGAAATGATAGCAGATAGGATACCGAATGCTAAGCTGGTTAAAGTTGAAGGCGGCTCACATGCCTTTTACCTTGAAAAACCTCGCAGGTTCAATAGGGAAGTATTGGATTTCTTGAGAGATGGCTAAATGAAGACCTTTTTCAGCATTCAAGGCATCACATTACAGAGTTAGAGTTACGAGAAGAAAAAGCCTACGTCAACGGACTTCAAGCCAACTGGGCGAGTATATAACTGTAGCATACTGCAAGGAGATATGGGGAAATAGATTTATAGTTAATAAATACATCCAGATAGATTATAGGAGGTATTGATATGGTCCGTCTTGATCATATGATAGACGCAGAAAGGAAGTATCATGAAGAACTTAAATGCCCTACCTTTGATACTGAGCCATGGGTTGCCGGGCCATCCCTCAGTGAAAGGCGTGTGGCAATTATTTCTACTGCGGGACTACACACCAGGGATAACCGACCATTCACGTTAGACCCAGGAGATTACTATCGGGTTATACCGGGAAATATCCAGGCGAACGATCTTGTAATGAGTCATGTATCAGTAAATTTTGATCGAAGCGGCTTCCAACAGGACTGGAATGTTGCCTTTCCCATTGATAGGTTAAGGGAGTTTGCCCAACAAGGAATTATCGGCAGCGTTGCTGACTATCACTACTCATTCATGGGAGCTCATGATCCAATGAGTATGGAACAGGAAGCGCGTACTGTGGCCAGCCTACTGAAGAAGGATAACGTTAATGCCGCTCTGCTTTTACCTGTTTGACCACTCTGTACGCGCGCAGTTGGCGTGCTTGCACACTTCATTGAGGAAGAAGAGGTGCCAACGACACAGATCAGCCTTATCCGGCTGCACACTGAAAAAACCAAACCACCCAGAGCACTATGGGTATCTTTCGAATTAGGGCGGCCTCTCGGAATACCTAACGATCCTGCATTCCAGAAACGTGTGCTGTTGGCAGCACTGAAACTGCTTGAAGCACGGAGTGGCCCTGTATTGGAGGACTATCCTGAGGATGCACCAGCATCACATGATATGCCAACAACACTTGCTTGTCCAGTGAATTTCACTCAGGAGCAAGTTAATCTAAGCGAAACAGAACAACTCTGTGCAGCGTTCAGGGGAGAGTTCGTATCCTTACAGCCATGGTATGACATGGCCGTCAAGAAACAAGAGCGCACCACAGTAGGAATAAGCGGTATAGCATTAGATGACATCATCGATTTCCTTTGTTCCTTCCTTGAAGGGCGAGTGCCAGAAAATCCACGAGCAGATGTTGCTCTGCCCTATACACTGAGTATGGTGATTGATGATTTGAAATCTTACTATTATGAGGCCATTACGGCACAGCCAGGCCAGGAATCTGTTTCTAGCCAAGTCCTTACAAACTGGTTTTGGAGTGAGACGATTGCTGGACAGGTTCTCTTTTCGATCAGAGAAGTTAGTAAGAAAAGCGAAGACGTTTTGATGCAAATTGTAGGAAGTGCTCTTATAGTACCTACTAGCGTGAGGCATAACCAGAGTCGAATTGGGGACACAGTATGAGGACTTGGATGATAAGTGCAGAACAGTATTATGATATGTGGCCTTTTATCTTACCAGCACGACCTCACGCTATATTTTTTCAACTACATTCTGCACGCCCACCTGTTCAGATAGTACTATAGCAGATCAGGTAGTATTATCGATTATGCAAGTATGGCATCTTAGCCGTGTATAGCTTAGCTAATAACCTGCTTAGCGAAGCTTGATAGTGTTTATAATAGCGCCTACAAACCTGCTAGTCATATTTGGAGAAGTCAAAACGATTTACACTATAAGTTGGGAAGCATGAGGCTTGTCCGAATGAATATGGAAAAGGAGTATAACATGGCTAAATACGACAGAAATAATATAACCACCGAAGAGACCCATTTGATAGCTCCATGTGGGATTTACTGTGGAGCCTGTGATATGAAGCTGGGCCGAAGTAGGGGTATAGCGAAGGAGATGTATAGAATACTCAATGGTTTTAACTTTACAGATGTTGGCCCTTTCTTCATGGGTATAGAACGGGAAAGGATAAGTGACTTTCTAAATATATTGGAGCAATGGAGTAAAAGAGAGAACTGTGCTGGTTGCCTGGCGGGAGGTGGCAATCCTGCTTGTCCAATAAAAACCTGCGTAAACATTCAGGGATTTACGACATGTGCTGAGTGTGAGTGTGTGCCCTGCAAACGAGGTGAAAATAACGAAAACTGGTTTCAGGATGCGTCTGCTTTCTTGGAATTAATCACGAAGAGGTATCGTGGCTGGAATATCAAGAACCTGGAGCGTATAAGAGAGATTGGTTATCGTCAGTTCATTGACGACATGCAGGAGCAAGTAAAGGCAGGTTTTACGACTAGCGATGTAATTGCAGATGATATGATTTTCACTGAAGTTTTTAATAAAATGCTGAAACAAGGGGAAAAGGACGAGCGGGAAAAGACAAACAAATGAGGTGCATTTTATTAACCAGATCCAGTTCACATCACAATCACATCACAGATAATGCAGAAAATGCGGACAAACAATAAAATGTCCTTGGTCGAGGGTCTTGGTGGTGACTCATTGGCTAGTCGAATTTAGTGAGCGAGAAAGACACCAAAGCAGTATATTGAAAGTGGGTTTTTCTGCCCTCTCAGCTACGAAAAGTCCTCTCAGTGCCTTCCGATAATAGTGTCAGGGTTTTCAGTCTAGTCCTCACCCTTACGGCGCAGAAGGAGAGAGTCGTCGACAAATCGTTTGCCACTGGCGTGTTCGAACTGCTCAATAAGGTCGCTTACGGTAAGTCTAGATTTCTGCTCCGCCTGCAAATCGACGATGATATCCCCAGCATCCATCACAATGAGCCGGTTGCCCAGACGGAGTGCCTGCTCCATGTTATGGGTCACCATGAGGGTAGTGATGTTCCCCTGATTAACTACCCGCTCTGTTAACTCCAGAATTGTCCTCCCTGTCTTGGGATCTAGGGAAGCGGTATGTTCGTCAAGGAGGAGCAGGGCAGGCTTACTGATAGTAGCCATAACAATGGCCAGAGTTTGCCGCTGGCCTCCGGAGAGTGTGCCTACGTTGTGCTTAAGCCTATTTTCTAAACCCAAACCTAGCGGGGCCAGTGCCTCACGGAACTGCTCGCGCAACTTGGTGTTCACGCCTCGTTCCAGTCCTCGCCGCCGCCCACGGAGCATAGCCATTGCCATATTCTCCTCAACTGACATCATGGAAGCAGTTCCCATCATCGGGTCCTGATACACCCGCCCCATGTACATACTGCGGCGGTATTCGGCAAGACGGGTTATGTCCTTATTGTCGAACATTATCTTTCCTGAATCTGGGAAATACACACCAGCAATGAGGTTAAGCAGGGTGGACTTACCGGCACCATTGCTGCCTATGATAGTGATGAAGTCCGATGGGTTCACTGTGAAGTCTATGTTATTCAGTGCTACGACCTTCTCTACGCTACCGCGGGGAAACCACTTTGTAACACCAATCAGTTTAAGCACGATCTCTTCTCCACCACCTGACGATTTGTTGCCACATGCCTTTATATCTCGGCGCCGCCAGAACCGCAATTACGAGTAGCGCGGTGACTAGCTTCAGCATACCAGGGGCCATACCCAGTCGCAAAGCTACTGCTACAAACAAGCGATACACTATGGAACCGCCGGCAACTGATACTAGTGTCCAGGTCACTGTCTTGGGGCGGAACAGTGACTCACCGATAATAACGGAAGCGAGGCCGATTATGATCATGCCGATCCCCATGCCGACGTCGGTAAATCCTTGGTCTTGAGCTACCAAGGCTCCAGAAAGAGCCACCAAGCCATTGGAAAGGGATAAGCCGACTATCTTGGTTTTATCCGTGTCTACCCCTAGTCCACGTATCATTTGGGAGTTATCACCAGTAGCTCTGATAGCTAGCCCCATGTTGGTGTGAAGAAACCGAGCGAGAATGATAATAATTAGAGTTACCAGTACGGCGAACGTGAGGATCACCAGGGTGGTGCTGGCGCTAACTCCGAGTACATTTGCTATCTTGTCAAATACGCTGTCGATACGGAGAAGGGATATATTGGATCTGCCCATGATCGCTAGGTTAATGGAGTAGAGGCCGATCATAGTGAGAATGCCGGAGAGCAACGGGTTTATCTTAAGCTTGGTATTGAGAAGTCCTGTGAAAGTACCGGCAACCAGGCCGGCACCCACTGCTGCCAGTGTCGCCACAAACGGGTTGGTACCGCCGACCATGAGCGTTGCAGCTACTGCGCCTCCTAGCGGGAAGCTGCCATCTACTGTGAGGTCGGGGAAGTTCAGAGTCCGAAAGGATAGGTAAACTGCTAGGGCAAGCAGCGCATAGGCCAACCCCTGCTCGAAGGTTATCGAAGTAATACTGAGTAGCAAATACCACTCCCTCAGTCACCGGGGAGCCGATGGCCTGTGGGTTACTCTATATTAGATTCTGAGCTACGTCCAGCAGTCTATTCTGTTATTATTTCGTCTGCCCTATCGAGCACCGATTGGGGGATGGTTACCCCCATCCTGGCTGCCGCTGACTCGTTTACAATTAGCAGAGTGGGCTCTCCACCTGTGACCGCAATATCGCCCGGGTTTTCACCCTCGAGTATACGGGCTGCGATTTTACCCACACTGACTCCCATGCTGTAGAATGATGGTCCAATAGAGGCCATTGCTCCATCTTCTACCGAGGTTGTGTCACCTGTAAACAGTGGTATATCATTCTCCTCACATACACCTACTATAGCGGGCAAACCGGAAATCGCGGTATTATCCGTGACTATATAGATGACATCGCAACGCCCAATCAGTGATTGAGCTGCTGTTAAGACATCGGCGCTTGTGGATACGGGTGCTTCAAGCAGGGCAAGCCCCTCGGTGTCTAAAATGTCTTGTAGTATCCCTATCTGAAACACGGAGTTGGCCTCACCTGGATTATATATGGTGCCGATTGTCGTCATATCAGGGGAGAACTCCAGCATTAGTTCTACGTGTTGGTCTATTGGACCCAGATCGTGAACACCGGTTATATGACCACCGGGGTGCTCCGGGTCATCCAAAATACCAGCGGCTACCGGGTTTGTAAGGGCGCCAAATACTATGGGAATATCGGTACCCGCACTATCTTGGGCCTGGGCCAGGTGCTGGGTGCTGGGTGTAGATATCCCCAGAATAATGTCAGGGTTCATACTTATCAGCGTTTGTGCGATGGTCTGGCTTGTGGGCATATCTCCTTCAGCATTACGCTCGATAAACTCTACATTATCATCCTCAGTGTAACCTTCCTCGGCCAAGCCGTCTTTAAACCCGTCAGCAATTGCATCAAGGGCGGGATGGGAAACAATCTGGCTTATACCCATCGTATATTGCTTGTCTTCACCACATCCCATACCGATCACCGCTCCCAGGCATAAACTGACTACCACTAGTAAGACTACTACGTATTGAAGCTTCCTCATTATTACCTCCTCTAATTAGTGATGTCCTTTATTTGAGGTCATACACATTTCCTATAGACACCTCCAGTTGTTCATTATATACAAATAGAATACGCCGCACTGGTGCTCATAAAGCTATCGGTAAATACCTTCCTGGTACCTGCACATCATAATAGGAGCATTGGAATTTTGCAAGTAGCATATTGAGGTGCATTTGCGCAGGTGGAGTGCTATTCAGGACGCAAGAGGTTCTGGATAGGGTGTCACAATTGTCATATTAAACGGCTGGAGACACAGAAAACCGACATCTGGTCTTCTGAATGGTAATCCACTAGCTAATTCCTAAATTCAGGGAGGTCTAACTCCAAGAGTGGTACAATGATTGGGACCTGGTAACCAAAATCGAAAGCTATATTGGAGGGTGATGATGCCTAAAGCCCATGTAAACGGAATAGACCTATATTACGAAAGCAAGGGGGAGGGAGAGCCGCTTTTCCTGATACAGGGATTTGCTGGAGGGCACAGGGGATGGTTCCTCCAAACGCGGGCTTTTGCTAAAAATTACAAGTTGATTGTTGCTGGTAACAGAGGAATTGGATCCAAAGGTCATACAGAGAAGGGTTACACCATCAAGACATTAGCTGACGATATGATAGGATTGATGGATTATCTGGGAATCGATAAAGCACATATTTTGGGTCTGTCCATGGGCGGTATAATTGCTCAAGAGATTGCCATAGAGTATCCAGAACGTGTGATGAAGGTTGTTCTAGCGTCTACCCTTGCAGATGCGGATCGCCCGTACACGGACGAAGAGATTGAATTGATATTTAGACATCAACGCACCCCGAAAATGCTAGAAGTGCTGGGTTTAGGTGAAGGTGAGTTCAAAGTCGATATTGAGACAGTTGACGTAATGAGGTTTTTCAATACGGTCACTGAGTTAGGATTCAATAAAAGTATATATAGATTAATAATCCCTTTCCAGAGGATATATGCCAGGAGAATTGGAGCCGAGGCTATTATGGAGCAACTTAGGGCTGTTCAGCGTTGCGATACGTTTGACAGGTTGCATAAGATCAAAGCACCGACTCTTGTGATTTGTGGGACTGAGGACAGGCTCATATCACCTATATCCTCGGACGTAATAGCAGATAGAGTCCCTGACTCGAAGCTGGTGAAAATTGAAGGTGGATCGCACTCCATTCATATGGAGATGCCCCGAAGGTTTAATAGGGAAGTCTTAGATTTCTTAGGAGACGGATAAATGAAGACCTTTTCAGCATTCAAGGCATTACAATTGACCTGACATCCATCGATCCAGGTGAAACATTAGAGCTGGATTTGTGAAGGGCTACCCGATAAGGGGTGGGCCATCCTTGTCCATAGATAGAACCGATATTAAAGTGTTTAAGGCAGTTTTCGCCTTCACATAGCCTATCCCCTTTGGGGCTCCGAGTTATGACTTATATAGAATTTGGAAAAGTATTGGTATGTAGCAACTATTTATGGTGGCGGTCTCGAAATTCGAGACCCTATAATCCCCCTGGTGTCGCCAGATACGATTTAGTCCCTCGGCATTTTCAATAAATCCCGACTATATATCTGGGTATGTCTAATGGTGTCATGGGATTCTAGACAGTTTGTCGGCAAAATGTCGGCGAAGAGGGGGATAAGAAAGGGACTACCCATTACCGGGTAGCCCCCGTAGTACGCCTAGCTGTGATATTCGCTCTATAAGCCACCAATAGAGTGAGATACAGTTTTGGTTATCACCTACTTCCTACTTCTTCCGCTCAGCTATGTTTAAGCAATTAACCTTGCACATCAATACTATTACCACTGCTGCTGCTTGCTGGAGCCAATACGAAGATACCTTTGATACTATAACTGATAGCTTTCAGTTGTTGAACTAAGTGTTCCTCAATCCTAGAACATTGACAGCTAAGCTCATCCTAGGGTCCCATTTCGTTGACTTCACATACTATTGACAAACAAAGCCCCTCTAGCTTTTATTGAACCGCATTTCCAAAAACCGTCAATCATGTATATACCTCATCATGGCAACACGATAGAATATCATCCCCAAGGGTAAAGCTAGATTGACAAGCTTGACCAATCATGGTCTAATCCCCACAGAGTATCTTATGCTCAAATACGGCATCGACGATAGCCGATTGTTCTACAGTAATGACCCGCGTTTTCTGCAACAATTCTAGTTTGCGGATTTCTCAACAACTGACCACTGACTGCTGAACATTTTAAAAGGGGGGGGAATTATGAGGATACAGCATAAATCCATCTGGGCGGTTGGAGGCATATTTATACTGATTGCCCTTCTCTCAACACTGGCCATTTTATCGGATAACAACGTCACAGCACAGGCGACTGCCAGTCTCTCCGGAAGGGTTTACGCCGGAGATGTTGGAGACCAAAGCCATCCGCTTCAAGGAGTAACGGTATCCCTGTATGGAGCCAATAATCCGCATCCGGATCAGGGGTCATTTATCATTAGCACCACGACAAATTCTTTAGGATGGTACGAGCTCCAGGTTCGGCCCGGCTGGGAGTTCTATCACATCATCGAATCCGATCTAGGAGGCTACACATCCGAAGGCGCTACAAGCGTTAGCGGCAGCGGGGAGGTAAAAACCAATAACTGGATTCAGTATGCGTTTCCGATCGAGGGAAAGACCACAACGGGCAACAAATTCTGGGACAAGTCAGATTCACCTGAACCAACACCGGAACCCACCCCAACTGAGAAGCCACCGGAAGGAGAAATCTGGTGCTGCAAGCCCGATGGCACTATCGATCTGAACACTCAGAGCTATTGCGATCAGCAGGGCGGCACCGCCTACCAGACCGAGGCTGAAGCTATTACTGCCTGCGAGGGAGAGGAACCGGAAGGAGAAATCTGGTGCTGCAAGCCCGATGGCACTATCGATCTGAACACTCAGAGCTACTGTGATCAGCAGGGCGGCACCTGGTACGAGACGGAAGCAGAGGCACTGACCGCCTGCGGGCCGCCTCCAACAGGGGAAGTAGACGAGCCGTCTCCTTGCAGCAAGACAAATACTTTCACCTTCACCATCTTCAATGACTCGCCTCAGACTACCACTGTGGACTTAGGAATGATCACCTTCGATGTGCCGTCCGACTGGAAAGTGACGGTGAATCCCAGCGGCTCTGTGCAAATTGGGCCGTATGCGAATGTGACGATCACAGTCACGGTGCGGATTCCGATTCCGTGCCCGCCGCCGCCAACCGCAACGCCCACGCCAACCGAAACGCCGACAGGGGAAGTAGACGAGCCGCCACCTTGTGGTGATACCAAGCTCTTCACCTTCACCATTTCCAATGACTCGTCTCAGATTGCCACTGTGGACTTAGGTTTGATCACCTTCGATGTGCCGTCCGACTGGAAAGTGACGGTGGATCCCAGTGGCTCAATACAAATTGGGCCGCACGAGAAAAGGGTGATTACGGTTACGGTAAGGATTCCGTGCTCGCCGACGCCGTCGGATGGGGAAGTCTGGTGCTGCAAACCCGATGGTGATGTGGAAATGAATACTCCCCAATACTGCGACCAGGTTGGTGGAACATACTACGCAACCGAATCAGAGGCAATCGCCGCCTGTGAAGGGGAAGCGCTTCCTTCTGAAATGTGGTGCTGCTTCGATGGCCATGTTGACCTAACCACAGAGGAAATCTGTCTGAATAATGGAGGTCAGATATTTGCCACTGAAGAGGAAGCGGCCAACGCCTGCATGGGAGATACGGATGCTTCAAACTGCGGAAACCAGGTATGCGATGAAACAGAGGATTGCGAAACCTGCCCCGATGATTGCGGGGAATGCGGCACCTGTGCCGGCGATCCCGTTTGCGGAGATGGAATCTGCGACGAACACTGCAAAGAGAACTGCCAGTCATGCTCCGAGGATTGCGGTAGCTGCGGACCTGTTTGCGGTGATGGAATCTGCGAAGAGGAAGAAGATTGCCAATCCTGCGACCGGGATTGTTTCTGCGAACCGGTTTGCGGGAATGGAGAATGTGAGTTCGGGGAAAACTGTCAGGAATGTCCCGGTGATTGTGGCCAGTGCGCCTCTTCCTGTGGGGATGGAGAATGCGCGGATGCTGAAACCTACCGATCCTGCCCCGATGACTGCCCTCAACCGGAATCTCCTCCTGAGCAGGAGGTAAGCAAAGATATTCACTGTATGACTAAAGCAGAAGCCATAGCAATGGGGTACGAATTCATGTGGGGAACCCCCATCTCCTGTGGCTATGATGACGAGGAAGATGAAGATACCTTCCTTTTCGTTGACCCTGGCTATGACCCCATCCCCGGTAAAGATATTGTCATTTCACTGTATACACCCAATAAGCTACCTGATAAGGTTGCTGAAAAACCTTGTTTAATAACAACTGATCCTGATTGCGATACAATTCTGAGCGATGGAGACAACAGTGGCAAGAGTGGGGATAAACCCTGTACAGGGCCGGCTGATCCAAGTATTGATGCTTCCAACTGTGATGATAACTGTCCTAATATTTACAATCCCCTCCAAAAAGATAGTGAATCGAAGATGGTGAAAAAATGCATCGGATTACAGTGTTTTGATATGCTCATGTACGATGGTGATGGCATTGGTGATGCTTGCGACAACTGTATCTATGTTAAAAACAAGGATCAGAAAGATTCGGATTTCGATAGTGTGGGTGATGCCTGTGACAATTGCCCGAACACCTATAATCCGGTTTATAAGACAATCCCCAAGAAAGACTTGGCTGGAAATACTATCGGTGTGATCAGGTTACAAAAGGATACTGATGGTGACGGGGTTGGCGATGCCTGCGATAACTGCCCAAACATTTATGGTAAAGCGCAGGAAAAGGATTACGATAATGACAAAGTAATCTGTAAAGACAATTGTCCCAAAACTGCAAATGCCGATCAGAAGGATACTGACAAAGACGGGATTGGAGATGCCTGCGACAATTGCCCCAAAATCTCAAACAAAGACCAGAAGGATTATGATAGCGATAAGACTGGTGATGCCTGCGATTGCAGCGATGGCGTATGGGGGCCAAATGAAACAGGTATCGATTGTGGAGGTTCCTGTACTCAGTGTGGTTTTAAAGCAATCAAGGGCAGGCTTCTTTACGAGGATGCGTCTCCTATGGGCTTTACATCAACCGGTTTTCTTCCGTCCCGGCTGACCTCGTTTACCATGTTTGTCTATACGGGCAATTCGAATAACTATACCAAAGTTGGCGAGTTCTCCGGACTAACTGACAGTACAGGATACTTCAATATTGTGCTCCCTGATACCGGACTTACAGGGGCAGCCATAGTTATGGGAGAATCCGAAAATGACTATGACGTAAATTATGCGGTGGAAGTGGCCAGGGATTACGATGGGTGCAATGAATATGTATGGTGGTATTCTTCGATCCGGCAATTTCCGAAAACAGGAGATTTCAACATGGGAGATCTGAGAGTAGGTATGAACAAAGACCTCGATTTCGTCAGCAACTGGTGGGAAACCACAGATGGCTTCTGTTCTTGGGATGGGAAGGAAGGAGGATCACTGAACGGTGGGGCGGAATACTTCAATATCGCAGATGCTATTTTGACGGCTCGACAGTATGCGGATGGAAGGAGAGACGATAGCGATAATATTGGAAGGGTGTCGGTTCAGTATCCGGATAATGATGGTGATCAATATAATCCTTACTGGCAGGAAATTAGTCTTAATTCTAATAGTGAGAAGAACTCCGGGTATGCTGATGGCACCATCTGCCATGAATTTGGCCATCATCTCCAGAGAACCATCAGCACCGGTGATACTTACTTTGGTACCGATGGTATGTCGCATGATTTTTGCACCTACGGTAAAGATGAAGAATTTGCCTGGAGCGAAGGATTTGCGGAGTACTTCGGTTCTGTAGTGCCACATTTTTACAGTTCACTATCCGGCCCAAATATAGACTGGAGCAGAATAGAGTCTCCTGCCTCATCGGCATCCGGATTTACTCCCTGTTCAAAATTTGGATGGGAAGGCGAAGCAACGGTCGCTGGTATTCTGTGGGACCTCGTAGATGATCCCGATTCATCTTTCACCTCTTCAATCAGTGAATCCTTTGATACCATCAGCGGGGAAGATACCCTGATCTTTGAGATATTCGATAGTGAACTTGATAATTGGGGAGTATGGACATCCGCAGATGCCCCTGATATATGTGAATTTGTAGAACAGGGGTGGAACTGTAGAAAGAGCGGCACGGCCAAAAGCGCCATTGAACCACTACTCAGCCATTTCAGTGTCAATTGTGATAAGGGATGCGATTAATTAGAATCCGTGAATGGAGATGAAATAATGAAGAGAAGTTACATATTAATTGCGGGCGTGATTGTTGCTGTCATTATCATTGTTGTAGTTGCGATGGTTCTTGTTTCAACTGATGTTGAATATCTGGAAGAGATGCAATTGAATCCCACTGATAACTATATTGAGGAACTGGAAAACATCATCCTTAACGACTCGGACCCGTATGTCCGGGAACGTGGAATCTTCACTTTAACAGATATTGCACTCCGAGAAGGTGATACAGATCAGATTGTTGATTTCCTCAAAGAGATAGCTTACGACGACGAAGATGAAAATGTCAGGACTGCAGCATATGCTAATGTGGATCTGATCAGAAAGGTTCATCCATTACCTCAAAGGGGCTCGCTGCAATTATCCATAGCGGGGGAAATTGAGAAGGGAAGCACTATATCTCTAATGGCAAATATAACATCCAGTATTGATGTAAACGACGCTATTGTGGGAATTGAGAAGCTCCACAAGGACATCGAGTGTCTATCGTCCCCAATCACCAACGTGAAGCTGCAAGCCAATGAATCCAAGATATTTGAATGTGAGCTGAAGCTAAATGAAACCGGAACATATGTACTTCCGGTCACTCTAATGCTGAGTTTTGATAGGGTAGATAGCGAAACGATCCAGCAGGAAATCCACTTAACCGTAACCGAAACAGACGGGGAATACTACGTGATACTTCCGTAGGTTATCTCTTGCCTTAATTAGCTGTGCCTTGAGAGCCATATCCCCTAGATTCCTAAGCTCATTAAAGTCCATAGCAGTATAACTCTTTTGTATAGACACCAATTGGGCTTCTAATTCCTGTTTCCGTCTCAGAGTCAGCATCGATAGACTCAAGGAAAAGGTATTAACTGATGATAATTTAACTGAATTGGTGAGGCTGGTTAATGAGGAAATAAGCGTACTGGCTTGTCGGAGACACGATGGGCTGAAGGCAATAGAGAAGGAGATTGAATCGGTAAATCGGAAACTGCTGAAATACTACCTCGCTTTTGAGAATGGAACAATAACCGACGAAGATGCTGCGCCCAGGATTAGAGAATTACGAGCAGAGCAGAGTAGGCTCCAGAGGGCTAGGGATGAGGTTATTAGTGAACCGGAGGATATGCAGTCGAATAAGCTGAACGCTGAAATGGTGCTGAACTATGTACAAGACCTGAAGGCTCTATTATCGAATGGGACTTTCATGGAACAAAAAACTTTTCTCAGATCATTTATCAAGAGGTTAGATTATGAGCCAGGGAGTGTGACAATTCACTATACCGTACCCTTACCAGATAACAAACACGCAAATGCCAAAGTGGAAGTTCTACCTTTTGAACAGAGTGGTGGCCCTTTTGTTATAGTCACACGGCATTGACAGGTTGAGAACCAAAGAGTATTATCCTTTCACCTGACAAAGGAGGTATAGCAATGACAAATGTCACCGCTAACGGGATTCAGATTGAGTACGATACGTTTGGAGACCCGTCATCACAGCCACTGCTCCTGATCATGGGGCTGGGCGAGCAAATGATTGGTTGGGACGAAGAGCTATGCAAACAGCTTGCTAGCCGGGACCTCTATGTTATCCGGTTCGATAACCGAGACACCGGCTTCTCATCCAAGATAGATGAGGCAGGGGTACCTAATGTGGTGGAAGTTTTCGCCGCCCTCATGAAGGGCGAAAAGGCCAACATTCCGTATACGCTTGATGACATGGCTGATGATGCAATCGGGCTCCTTGACGCTTTGAATATCGAAAAGTCACACCTCTTAGGAGTATCACTGGGCGGAATGATCGGCCAGATCATGGCAATACGCTATCCATCTCGAGTATGGAGCCTGATCTCGATGGCATCTATTACGGGAAATCCAGAGATTCCAATGGGGAAGCCTGAGCTTTTCGTAGAGCTTGTAAATCCGCCACCTACTGATCGTGAAGCGTATATTGAAAACAGGGTAGACTTGGTTCGGACACTTGCAGGCTCTAAGTACCCTATAGACGAGCAACGGACACGCCAACACTTCGAGCGATCATATGATCGTGGCTACTACCCACCGGGCATCGCACGTCATGGAGTTGCCGGGGCTGTAAATACGGATCGTACACAAGCCCTCAAGTCTGTTACTGCTCCCACGCTTGTAATCCACGGCTCTGAAGACCCTCTCTTCCCGGTGGAGCAGGGAAAAGCCACAGTCGATGCTGTGCCAGGAGCTGAACTATTGATCATCGAGGGTATGGGTCATTGGTTCCCCTCGGCCGTTTGGCCGCTTTTAGTGGACGCCATTGACAAACATATTCGCAATACAATGAGTGCAGTGAGTCAATTAAGATAGAGAAACATAAGCAAACTGAGACTGCATATCACAAGATGAGCAGGCTTACTATTTGAGCAGGACTCAAGAGGTGCTGTATAAAATTGTTAATTAGATATATAGGGAATAATAGGTGACAAACCGAGAACGTACAACTATTCGGGTGGCTGCGATACAGATAGAGTCAAAGAATGGATGTTTGGAGGCTAATCTCCAACATGCTATACACTTAATCAACCTGGCTGCTCAGAAAGAAGCCAAGCTTATATTACTTCCGGAGTTCATGCCAACTGGATATATATGGAATGCGAGTGTCTGGGACAGCGCAGAACCAAAAGAGGGGCCTACTGTGAACTGGCTCAGAGAGAACTCAAAAAGGTTGGGTGTCTGGTTGGGAACCAGCTTCCTCGAAGCGGAAGAAGAAGATTTCTTCAATACATTCGTTTTGACGACACCTGATGGCAAGGAAGCTGGTCGGGTAAGGAAACAAACGCCAGCCGGTTTTGAAGCCTACTTTTTCAGAGGAGGCACAGGCCCACATGTCATAGAAACCGAATTGGGTAAGATAGGTGTTGGCATTTGCTATGAAAACATGCTGTCTTATATTCCGAATATGATGTACAAGCATTCTGTGGACCTCCTGCTTATGCCTCTCTCAGCTCCAACTCCATCAAGTAACTTCTTTTTTCGTCGGAAGCAAGTGGAACATTACCACAAAGAGATAAGGGAAGTGCCCCTTCGCGCTGCGTGCACGCTCGGTATTCCTGTGATTATGGCCAATAAAAGTGGTAGGTGGCAGAGTCCAACTCCGGCATTACGATTTTGGAAACAAGATTCAAGCTTTCCCGGATTATCAACTATAGTCGATTCGGATGGTACCATAAAGGCGCAATTATGGGATGAGGAGGCAGTCATAGTTGATGATGTCACACTTGACCTTTCTAGAAAAAGTAAAGAGCCACCGAAATGCCGTGGCCGATGGGCTTGGGAAGGACATTGGGCAAGAAACTTGATACAAATCACAGAAGCTTTGGGAAAGCTTAGCTATACACTCAACTCGGGGCGAAAGAAGAGAGCGCGAGAAATTTCATCTGCTCGTGACAGGATTGAGAAATAAGGGGGGGGGCTTGTTAGAAATCGGTTGCGTGAGACACCAGAGGTGCTGGAAAGAATGGAAGAATGAACGTTGAGGATAAGATTTATAGAGAGCTGCAGAAACATTTAGATGAGTTACCAATCGGATTTCCACCGACAGAATCTGGTGTTGAAATCAGGGTGCTAAAACACCTTTTCACTCCAGAAGAGGCAAAAATAGCAACACAATTATCTGTACTGCCAGAACTACTCAGCGATATCTACGAGCGGGTTAAAGAAACTGGAATTACTATAGAGGAGCTAGAACAATCCCTGGAACGCATGGCCCTTAAAGGCTCTCTCTGGCGAGAGGTAAAAGATGGAGTGACGCACTATAGCAATGCGATGCTGGTGATTGGGATGTTCGAGTTCCATTTAGAGCGGCTTACTGAAGATTTCTTGAACGATTTGGACCAATATTTCGAAGAAGCATTTGGAGAGGAATTATATAGGACAAAGATTCCCCAATTGCGCACCATCCCAATAGAGAAGAGTATTACGTATGAACATAGCGTTAGTACATATGACGATATAAAACAGATAATCGAGAATTGTGAAGGTCAAATCGCGGTCGCTAATTGCATCTGCAGACAGGCTAAGGATATTCAAGGAGAGAGCTGTAGTCACACTGAGCTTAGAGAGACATGTTTTCTACTTCAAGATGCTGCTGAGCATTACCTCCATTTGGGAATTGCCCGCTCTATTACCAAGGAAGAAGCTCTGGACATATTACAGCAAGCACAAGAAGCTGGATTAGTATTGCAGCCGGAGAACACGCAGCGGCCAATGGCTATTTGCTGCTGCTGCGGCGATTGTTGTGGAATATTGCAGACAGTCAAGAAATATCCACGCCCAGTAGAACTATTTGCATCCAATTACTACTCGGAGGTTGATTCCGAGCTGTGTACAGGTTGTGAAACCTGTGCTGATATATGTCAGTTGGAGGCCATAACGATGGTGGATAGCATCGCCACTGTTAATCTTGACCGTTGCATTGGCTGTGGCAATTGTGTTGCTAATTGTCTGGATAGTGCTATCAAGTTACGGAAGAAAGAGGAGGAGCTAATACCTCCACCTAATACAATAAGCTTGTACGGGAATATACTAGTTAAGAAATTGGCATAACAAGCTTACTGGTCATCTTGTGATTGGTATCCGAGCAGATTATGGGGGCTACCCGATAATGGGTGGCTCTTCTATTTTCCATATCTGATTTATACATAATTATGGTTGTGCGAACCACAGAAGCAATCGATCCAACTTTAGAAAAATTACCTGGACCGATTCTTGGGAGGCAGTTCAACTATGTCTTGTATAGAGTGCACTCTTTGCAAGAGTGGTGGATGGGAATAGTTAAGAAAAACATACAGAGGATGTGGTGTCATATTGGAGAGGTTTGTAGTATAGAGTTTCTTTAGAGCATCGATTAGACTACGTGGGTTATCTATTGTCTCCGCTGCGAAGCGATCTGCTACATACTCATTCCTTCGTGAAATCATATTGATTGCTATTGACAAAACTATATCTATGGGCACATAAAGCAGGCTGAAGAAAATCAATCCAGCATATACTGACGCCTGGTCCATATAAAACGCCTCATATAAGCCCGAACTATGCATGAACAAAGATAGTAAATAGAATACCACTCCTGTATGTAGAATATTGATTACAGTCCCTTGAGTAATGTGTCTTTTTTTATAGTGGCCGACTTCATGTGCAAGCACTGCTACCATTTCCGGAACAGAATGTTGTGCTATCAATGTATCATATAGAGCAATGCGTTTGTTACGGCCAAACCCGGTGAAGTAGGCATTTGATTTACTAGACCGCCTAGAACCGTCGATAACGAAAACATTTTTAATAGGGAAATCTACCGAATGAGTATACCTTAGGATGGCCTCCTTGAGCTCCCCCGACTTCATAGATGTGAATTTGTTGAAAAGCGGCATAATCCAGGTCGGGGCTACGTACTGCATAGCCAAAGAAAACATGACAACTGCGGCCCAGCAATAAATCCAGGCATAAGTACCGGCATACTGAAACAAGGCCAGAATAGATGCCAGAAGCAGGCCTCCTAACATTAGTGCAAGGCCCAGTCCTTTGACCAGATCCAAGAAGAACGTACGTGGAGTGGTCCTATTGAAACCGAAACGCTCCTCAACTACGAAGGTGCCATAAATGCTGAACGGAAGAGTAAGGAGACCATAGGCCGAGATTACTATACCAATGTACAAGAGCCCACTAACTAGCGGCGTGAAGTTCCATTCTCTGACAACTTGGTCGAGCCAATTAAAGCCTCCAGAGAACCAGAAAGCCAACAGGAGAAGTAATACAAAGCTACTCCTTACTAAGCCAAGACGCGTGGTCACCTTGATGTATTCCTGTGATTTGCGGTAGTCTTCTGCCTTATATAATCCTTTCAAAGCTGGAGGCAATTCAGCCTTCAATGCTTTCAGATTCAGCAGATTTCCAATAAGCGATAGAGCGAACTCTAAGATGATAGCAACAAATATTATTATCGCGAATATGTTCATGATAAGTCGCTCCAAGTGCTCTTCGAGGATGTCGGTCAACCTCTAGAATAGGATGTTTGTTTTTTAAAAGCAAGAGTTTGTCTATATATTGCATGTTCCGACGAAATAGCAATATTAATCCTATGTAGATATAATATCCTGACTCCCTAACTTCTGATTGTGGTACAATTGCTTGGGCCACACCCGCGAGCACTTAATTACAATATCTACGCTATCTTCTATGATGGATTACCTTGCATCGATGGCCATTTAATATTATTTTAACTATCAAATCTGACTTGATAAACAACTTATTATTTTAAGGAAGCAATAATATGAAGGAAGCATCAAAAGGTTACAGCGGGCCCTGGATTGCTTTAGCTTTCCTAATGCTGGCCGTATTAATTCTTGGCATTGACGACACTGTTCTCAACCTGGTATTGCCGGCTATTTCAAGGGAATTCATGGCGAGTATCAGTGAATTACAGTGGATGATCAATGCCTATCTTCTAGCCTTCGTTGCCCTGCTGCTGACGATGGGTGCCCTGGGTGATCGCTTTGGCCGTAAACGAATGTTCCAAATAGGCCTGGTCGCATTCGGCCTCGCCTCGCTTGCAGCAGCGTTTTCTACATCCATGACAATGCTCATAGCTTGCCGGGCCCTTACGGGTATCGCCGGCGCAATGGTTTTACCGCAGACCCTTTCGATCATCAGAGCAAGCTTTACAGATCCGAAATCCCGTGGGCAGGCGATCGGCATCTGGGCTGGTATGTTTGCGTTGGGTTACGGGATAGGTCCGGTCGTCGGTGGAATACTACTGGAGCACTTTGAATGGAGATCAGTGTTCTTTCTTAACATCCCGGTGGTTATCATTACTCTTATAGGAGGATATTTCTTCGTTCAGGAATCCAGAGATCGAAGTGCTCCCAAACTGGACCCGATAGGTGTGATCTTATCCATCACAGGATTATCCGCACTTGTTTACGGCATCATCAAAGTAGGGGAAGAGGGCTGGACAGATGAGTCTGTTATCGTCTCGCTTTGTATAGGAGTAATTATATTGGTTATCTTTGCACTGTGGGAGATACGCTCGGATCATCCCATGTTGCCGATGAGATTCTTTAAGAATATGTCTTTCACCGGGGCAAATGTGGCTATGACGCTGGTTTCATTCGGTGCAATATCACTACTTTTTTTCCTTAGTCAGTTTTTCCAGTCTGTGCAGGGATATAGTCCTTTAGATGCAGCATGGCGTATGTTGCCGACGGCTGTGTTTTCCCTGATAGCATCGATAGTTGCCATACAAATAGCACGTGTTCTTGGACTTAAGCTGCCCGTATGTGTTGGCCTGCTAATAAGCGGGTTTGGTCTCTTATACTTGTCTTTTGCCGATATGAATGCGTCTTATCTGTGGGTATTCGGTGGATTGAGCCTTGCTGCTATAGGAATTGGGCTGGTATATGCCCCAGGCACGGATTCTGTTATGGGCTCATTACCGGAGAGAAAGGCTGGAATTGGCTCGGCAATGGACTCGACCGTGCAGCAGTTAGGTGGTGTTCTGGGTATAGCAGTCCTAGGTGCAATCCTTAACGCGACATATCTGCATAAAATCGCAAATCTAGAAGTTATTGCCTCCTTGCCTAAAGAGGCCTATGAAGCTATCCGGAACAGTATTCAGAGTGCTCACATAGTTGCGGAACAATTCCCTGAGGATATTTCGCAGCAGATTACCAGCGGAACAAGCGAGGCCTTCACTTCCGGCATGAATGAGGCCATGTTTATCGCTGCAATAGTCATGTTTGTGGCCGCAGTGATTACCCTCTTCATCCTGCCTAACCGTATACGCCCTCCACAGGAAGAATAATACGATAACGGGTACAAAATGACACAGAAATGAATTATGCGCGGTTTACATGACTACAAAACAGGTTATCGTTATCGGTGCCGGGGCCAGCGGCATGATGGCTGCCGGCCGAGCTGCCGAATTGGGTGCCAATGTGCTTCTCCTAGAGAAGACCGAGCGTCCCGGTAAAAAAATCCTCATCAGCGGACAGACGCGCTGTAACCTCACCAACATCACAGATTTGGAGAGTTTTATTGCCATGTACGGTTCTCATGGCCGCTTTCTTTATGGCGCTTTCCATCATTTCTTCCGGGCTGACATGCTGGTATTCCTAAAGCGCTATGGCGTGGCAACCAAGACCGAACCCGATGGTCGAATCTTTCCCGCATCTGACGATTCTCGGGATATTGTTAAGGCCTTTGAGCTCTACCTTGCTGACAGTGACGTCGAGATGCAGACTCGTGCTAATGTAACTGACATTCTGATGGATAAAGGGCGCGTCATAGGTGTACGCGGGCCAAAGACCTACCCGGCCGCCGCGGTTATCTTGGCCGCTGGTGGCGCTACATATCCTGGCACTGGTTCCGCTGGCGATGGTTATCGCTTGGCGGCAGCGGTCGGTCACACCGTTACCAGGCTGCGCCCGTCTCTGGTGCCTCTAGTCGTCCACGAAATCGAGTGTGCCAAGAGCATGCAAGGCGTCAGCCTGCACAATGTACGTCTGACATCATATCAGTGCTCGGCTGATGGGATTACCCCGTTAATGACACCAGCCAGAGATACGGGGCGTGGCATAATGGGGAAACGCCCGAGATTTCCCGTTATAGAAAGCCGTACGGGGGATATGATAATAACTCATTTTGGCCTCGGTGGGCCGATAATACTACAAATGAGCCTGGCGATAGTTGATGCCCTTGAGCACGGACCGGTATCCGTATCCATAGACCTTACCCCGTCCATTGAAGTTGAAACGCTACGCGAGCGATTGCAACAAGACTTTAACCACTACAGTCAACGGAGATATCACAACATTCTCAAGGAATTCCTGCCTCAAAAAATGGTCGAGCCTTTTGTTGAGATGACCGGCATATCATCCGACAAACGTGGCCATGAGATTGTTTCCGAAGAGCGAGAGCGGCTGGTAAGCCTGCTTAAGTCACTGCGCTTTAATATTAAGGCTTCGTTGCCCATGGCTGCGGCTATGGTTACTGCCGGTGGCGTATCCCTTAAAGAGATCAACCCGCGTACTATGGCCTCGAACCTCGTGGACGGGCTGTACTTTTGCGGCGAGGTAATGGATATCGATGCCGAGACTGGTGGTTACAACCTACAGGCCGCTTTCTCTACCGGCTATGTCGCAGGGGAGAATGCTGCGGCCTTGGCTCATGATGTTCCCGATTAGCTAAACTTCTTCGGTAAGCCTGCCAAAGCAGGGGGCAGGCTTTCACTATTGGGGGCGAAAGAAAAAGGGGATCACCCAGTAGAGGGTAGCACTTGTTACTTAATTATCTACAACTACCATATTATGTCTTCGTAGTCTTCAGCCCTAAGCTCTCCTGTACGGCAAGTAGGCTCTAATTTAATACCAATTGTATTGTATATGTCGATGTTAAGGCTGAGGATGCTCATGAGTAGTTTTTTCTGTTAGCAAGTTAGCTAGCCTTTCGATTATTCGGAAAATCAGAATCATAAGCTCAAAGAACGCTCTCCAAATCATCGGGCCGAAAATTATGAACAGGACACCTAGTAATACCGCTCCTCCATCTGATTCACCACTGGCTCCATCAATAATAGCTACTAATCCAAGTATCAAGATGCCGATAATGCCTATCCAGAACATAATTTGAATAATGATAGGTGTAATCATCTTGCGAAATGCCAAAATATCTCCCATATTTCCTCCTGTATTCCTTCAATCTCTGAGTCTGGGATTGGCGCTGGATCTCTAAAATGAAGGGCCGGCTTTGGAGCATTAGCGGAAAAGCCGGTCCGGGTTGAAGCTGTTGATATGCCATCAATTCAAATACCTCTACCGGTACTCCGGATTGGGATGATCGAAACGGCATCCAGCCTCCCATTCACTGCGCTGATTGCCGTGTGCCGGAATGCCGCCGAAGTCGCGGAGCATACGAGCCATATGCAGCAGATTCCAGGTCATAAATGTGGTGTTACGCTGCGTAAAATCGTTCTCAGGACCGCCTGATCCTTTATCGGCATAGGACGGACCAGGACCGGCCTCACCAATCCATCCGGCATCGGCTTGCGGCGGGATGGTGTAGCCCAGGTGCTGAAGCGCGTACAACACCGTCATCGCACAATGCTTAATGCCGTCCTCATTGCCGGTGACAATGCATCCACCCACCCGGCCATAATAGATATACTGCCCCTTGTCATTGAGCTTGCCGGATTCGCCATATAGCCGCTCGATAACTCTGCGACACACTGAGCTTTCCTCTCCCAGCCATATGGGAGTCCCGATCAATAGAATATCGGACTCCATCACCTGTAGGCACAACTGTGGCCAATCGTCACTATCGAAACCATGCTCGGTCATGTCGGGATAAACCCCGGGCGGAAGAACAAAATCCACAGGCCTCAGCAACTTGGTGGTGACCCCATTTGCTTCCATGATGGCCTTTGAAACCTGCAGCAACGCTTCGGTATGAGAAAACTCTCCGCTTGGCTTGAGCGTGCAGTTCAGGAAAACGGCTGACAACCCTGAAAAATCGAAGCCGTGTTCTTCACACAAGGTCTGCTGTTTCTCATTGAGAGTCATAATCGAGTTCCTCCCTCCTTCATACCAACGGCTGCGGCATTACTAATTAGATAGCCAGCTCGAGGATAGCTTTAAAGCGGCCGTGGTAATTCTAGCATAAATCAACATAGATATCATCGCAGATGATATACCAGATTACCCCCGGAAAATTGTCACACTCAAGTACGCGGGCTGGCCGAATGCGGACTGGGTCACACTGACCGCTCACACCGACGATAACGGGCCGGAGGACGGATAGCGGGTGGGGTGGAAACTGAGGAGTGGGGAATGTGGCAATGAAGGCGAGCTGGAGCCGAAGCCGCAAGCCCCGGGGCGAAGCCCCATCGGGCAAGGCAAGGCTACGCTGCAGGGGTGGTGGAGGAGCTTAGGCTATCAATGCCCAGAACAAGAAGTAAACGCCATTGGGACATCTTAAGTCATATGTGTAAGATCATATCCACATTGCTAATATCTCGTTCATCAGTTACTATGTAGGTACAGTTAGTTGTCTCACCAGTTGGCTAATTGTTTTTTCCACTGACCTACTAGATTTCATTGAATTATGATATCTATTTCCAGACTTCTATGCGGAGTTGCTGCTCCGGGTGATAGCCTTCGTTACGGTGAAGTTGACCCTAGTGAGCAGAGCATCAGTAACCTTCCACCAATCGTGGTCTGGAACAGTACCAAGATCTGTAATCTGAAATGTATCCATTGCTATGCCAATGCTACACAGATCCCAGCTGACGGGGAATTAAGTACTTCAGAATCCAAATCCTTCATAGAAGATCTCGCAGATTTTAACGTCCCAGTGCTGCTGTTCTCAGGCGGCGAACCCCTGTTGAGAGGAGATGTTCTTGAACTGGCCACCTACGCCCGAGAACTTGGAGTAAGGCCAGTATTGTCAACCAATGGAACCCTAATTACAGATAGACGTGCTAAAGATATCAGAGACGCAGGTTTTGGTGAGGTAGGCATTAGCTTAGATGGTATCGGCGATATAAACGATAGCTTCCGAGGGGTAGACGGAGCATATGCATTAGCGCTTCAGGGGATTCGCAATTGTGTCGCTGCAGGGCTGAAGGTCTCACTGAGATTCACTATCACGAGAGACAACTGTCAGGATATTCCAGCGATCTTCGACCTTCTTGAAAAAGAGAATATCGATCGAGCTTGCTTTTACCACCTCGCCTATGTTGGAAGAGCAGACGGCAAGCGGGTTCACGATGTTGCTCCAGAACAGACGAAGTTAATAATATCTCAGATATGCGATAGAACGACCGATATGTACAGTCGTGGTTTGAAAAAAGAGATTCTCACGGTAGACAATCACGCTGATGGAGTATACGTATATAGCAGAGTCCGACGTGATCAACCTGAACGCGCTGACGAAGTCCTCAGTCTGCTGCGTAGAAACGGAGGCAATAATTCGGGGCGGCGGATTGGTGCTGTTGATGAGTTGGGCAACGTGCACGCTGATCAGTTCTGGCGGCATTACTCCTTTGGTAATGTGTGCGAACGCAAATTTGGGGACATCTGGAGCGATACTTCGGATCCATTAATGATGGGTTTGAAGAATCGGAAGGCACTATTAAAAGGGCGCTGCGCAAGATGTAATTATCTCGACATATGCAATGGAAATCTCCGCGTCCGGGCGGAGTCGGTACACGGAGATGTGTGGGCAGAAGATCCCGCTTGTTACCTGTCCGATGATGAGATCGGTATAAATAAGGACGTAATCCAGAAATAGATTCAATGTTAACACAGAGTCCTCGACTAGTAGCATGGGAGATAACCCGTAGCTGCAATCTGCATTGTGCCCACTGCCGGGCTTCTTCTACGAATAAAGACTACCCTGGTGAGCTTACCACTAAGGAATGCTTCAATCTTATCGATAGTATAGTGAGGGTAGGCAAACCAATACTGATACTGACTGGTGGAGAGCCATTATATCGTAATGATTTCTTCGATATCGCAGAATACGCTAGTGAAAAAGGATTACGCGTCGCATTAGGGAGCAATGGCACACTTATTGATAAAGCAATATGTGCAAAGTTGAAAGAAATCCCACTCTCACGGCTGGCAATCAGTATCGACTTCCCCATCCCAGCACTTCAGGATGAATTTAGAGGCGCATCAGGCTCCTTCAACGCTGCTATAGCAGGCGTAGAGAATGCCATTGAAGCAGGGCTTGATGTACAGATCAATAGTACTATTACTAAATTAAACGCCCGTTATCTTGAGGATCTGCTGACGCTAGCGCTCGATGTGAAAGCAGTTGCTTTTCATCCCTTCATGCTGGTGCCTACTGGACGCGGAAAGGCTCTGGCATCTCAAGAATTGCCCCCCGAAGAGTACGAACGAATCCTGAACTGGATTTTTGATAAGCAGGTTGAACTAGGCAACAAAATGTTTATCAAACCCACCGATGCGCCACACTATATGAGGATACTAAAACAGAGATTTACAGAGCTCCCTCTTAAGAAAGAGAGTGCCCGGATGACGGGTATGAATTCACTCACAAGGGGCTGCCTTGCTGGAACTGGATTCTGTTTCATCTCACACGTGGGCCGTGTACAAGGATGCGGATATCTCGACGTAGAAGCAGGGAACGTCAGGGAGAGTAGCTTTGGCGAAATATGGCGGGAATCTCCGCTTTTCAATGAACTGCGTGACTTGTCCAGAATCAAGGGTAAATGCGGTATATGTGAATTTAAAGTGGTATGCGGAGGATGCCGTGCACGTGCTTTCGAGACTAGTGGGGATTATCTTGCTGAGGAACCCTATTGCGTTCATCAACCAGTGAATATGAGTACAAAACATATATAAGAAGCAATTTATAATGGAGAAGAACGAAAAGTCCATAAGAGAACTCGACTACCTAGATAGAATGCTGCTCAACGAGCTGCAAGCACACTTTCCAATCGATCGCGAGCCGTTCGCCATATTGGGGCTTACGCTTGGTATAAGCGAACGGGAGGTGATCGATCGGGTGAAACGACTTAAGGACACAGGGGTTGTTCGAATAATAAGCCCTGTCTTCAATGCAAGCACATTGGGCTATAGAAGCACACTGGTTGCAGCGAAAATTGCGACAGATCGCATAAATGCGGCAGGAAAAGCCATAAGCGAAAGACCAGATGTAGGTCACTGCTATGAACGAAACCATGAAATCAACCTATGGTTCACATTGACTCCTCCTGCCGCTATTGATCTTCAGGCTGAATTGGCCGATATAAAAGACTACTTAGGAGCTGAAATATTGTTCGATCTGCCTAGGTTACGAACCTACAAGATAATCAACTATTTTGACGCAAGCGGTGAAGGATGTCCAACACAAACGGGAAAGGTGGGAGTCAGCGGCTTCAATGGTGGAAGAGCGCATCTATCGCCAACAGATCGCACATTGATTACAGAACTGCAGAAGGATATACCGCTGATATCAAGACCATTCGATACGCTCGCAAATCGTCTAGGTATGGAAATAAATTCTTTGTTAGAGCAGTGCCGCTGTCTAATAACAAGAGGAATTGTGCGCCGCTATGGAGCCTCAATAAGTCACCAAAGTATTGGCTATATAGCTAACGGGATGGCATGTTGGAAGGTTACGTCTGACAAAGTAGAGGAATTAGGTAAGAGACTAGCCGGGATTCGAGCAGTTGGCCACTGCTATGAGCGCAAAACAAATATAGTCTGGCCTTATAATCTATTCAGTATGATTCACGGGCAGACACGGGATGAATGTGAGGCAATAGTGGAGCAAGTATCAAGAGAAATAGGCCACAATGAATACGTTATGCTCTTTAGCAACACGGAGTACAAGAAGCTTCGGGTCAAATACCTTGTGTAAAAAAAATCGGAAGAAGTTTGAAATGATTGATAGGCGAGAGGTAGGGGAATCTGGACAATCACTTAATGACCAAATTAACCAGACCAAGGACGCTCTTCTTCTAAATGCGGAGTCTATGCGGAAAGCCCAGTGGAATAAGACAGTAAAGAAATTAAACGGGCTTTCGGATGAGGAGAGGGAAAGAATCGAGGACATGACGAAGGAGTTGGTTGGGGAACTCCTGTACACCCCAATTGAATACATAACGAAAAATGCGACAAGCGGCGAGGGCTATGCTGAAAATATAAGAATTATTTTCGCTCTTCAGTAAAGCTCTGGATATTCTTGTACAATCCTTACAAGTATGCGGCTAGGCTTAACTTAAATTCAACCAAATTACCGGTCCATTAGAATCTGTCTAGAGAGAACATTAGACTTCAAACATGGACGCTTACGATCGAATTAATATGCACGACACCATAATCAGAAGTTAAGGAGTAACAGTGTGACCTCGTTCTATGTAGTCAAGCCACTAATATTATCCGAGGGCATAATTACGGCGGTCAGAGAATGCCCAGCGATCCCCAAGGAAAAGTGGTAACTCTACCGCACAGACAGGACCCAGTTCTATCTCCCAACTAGTTGTCACTGCAAATTCGTCAGCTAACGGAGCTGTCAATCCAGGCACTATCATCCGGCGGTGTTTAACTTTGCTTTCTAGACCGCTTGTGCTCAACATCTGTGTGAGTCGCATTGGCGTGAAATAGCCATAAATCATGGCCATATCAACGGTACTTCCCAAACAGTCAACCAGAAGAAAGTAGGCAGGCGTAATGCCTTGAGCCCATACTGTAGCTAGCACCTCGAATGTAAGCCGATTGTTTCCACTGACAATCACGAGAGAGTCTTCATCGGGTTCGTTTACAGGAAAAAGACCTGCTTCAATGGGTTGGGGCACATTCAATAGAGGGATCGAAGGAAGGTATTTCTTGGCTTCCAGCACAAGTTTGAAAGAGCGCCCTTGCCTGGAATTGAGAAAGACATAATCTTCTTTACTACCTTTACCATCTGCCCAGCGATCTGTAAAATCTTTGCACGATGAGCGGACATCTTCTGGACAGTAACGGCAAACGTCTACCTTGGTCAGATACAGGTCAGCTTCTAGCATAAGGCACCTGTACGCATTATATTACAATAATAGCTGCTTGGTTGGAAACGCTTCATCGCACCTTTTATCGTTTTGTGCAATCCACGTACTGAATTTGTCAATTGAACGGACAGTGATTACTGCACAGGTGTGCGTGCGTGATGTAATCGAAAAATTATATCGTGAGGTTGTGCTCGTAAGATAAAGGGCCACCCATTATCGGGTAGCCGCGATAGTCACCATAGGCAACTACATAGCTCAGGGTGAAAGGCCAAAATACCCGTTCTCCCTTAGCTAACAGTTCACTATGTCCTAAGTTTTATGTAGTTGATTATCAATTGCTCGAAGTTCATGGATTTCTCTGTGAAAGTTTGCCAGAATTATCACCTAGTCGTTGGGAACGCTTCCCGCATATTTTTTTTGGTGATTTTCTGCTGCTCAACCAGGGAGTCCGGCTCCTCTTTCCCCGGCTCCTCCCACGGCTTGCCCAGCCCCAGGTCACCAGCAATGATTTTGTAGCAGTTGTAAGATTCCGCTGAGGCAGCCCACCCCCCAGGAGACCAACCTGACCCCGTAGCATAAAGATTCTTTATGGGAGTTCTGTGGTTGGCCAACTCAGGCGTAGGCCTGTTGGCATCACGCTGGTAAGGCGGACAATCAAGAATGGCCATGTTCCCATTGGGTCCGCAGTTCGTCTGCCGCAGGCAATCGTACGGGCTATTTGAATCGACGCCGATGATATTGTCCCAGTTCACGTTGGGCGCATGCCTCTTCCAGATGCTAATCAGTTCTTCAGCGTACCGCTTTTTTATTTCCAGCCATTCCCTCTCGGTATAGGTGGGGGCGGGTGGGCCGAGCTGTTCGCTCTGGGCAATATGCATCCCCGCAGGTGCATAGGAAGGGTCAACCAGACTGTGGCACCAAATAGCAGGGCAGTAGTCCTCTAACGGAGGAAACCTGCGTAGTTTCTGATAGTGGCACTCCCTGGCTATATGTTCTGGGTCAGCGTCCTCTGCCAGCCCGAGCCAGAAGGTCTCGTTTATGTCAGTATTAAAGGCTGCCGCCTCATACTTAGGAGCCTCACGCAAAGCAAAGGAGTACCACATCAAGCAAAGGAAGCTGCTTTCCAAAGCCTCCACACGACGCGCAGTCCGGTGGTCCAGATGTTCTCTGCCTATCAAATCGAAGCAAAGTTGGGCTGGGTTTAAGGTGCTCACCACCAGCTTCCTGGCTGCAATCCGAGAGCCATCGGCGAGGCGGATGCCTTTGGCGGCTCCATTCTCTATGATGACCTTATCTACCTCACAATGGGTGAAGAACTTGCACCCGTCGCGGACCAGTATCTTATGAGCGGCGTGAGCTATCTGGTGAGTCCCTCCCCGGACAAAGCTGAGGATCGGTAGCGAGCCTGCCCAACTGAACATCTCTACCCCGACTCCGGTTTCACTGACATCCCTTTGCTGAAGTACGTATCGCATAATGCAGTACTGCAACTCCTTGCTTTCAAAGAGGTCCTTTGCGCAACGCAGATAGCTGGCTGACATGCGCAGGGAGTCAGGTACAAAGTCAGCTTCCACAAGATTTGGGAGTAGAGCCATTTGCCGTTCCAGCATCTCAGGGGCCACACGCATCTCAGGGGGATTGAACAAACCCTCCTGGACCACCCTCTGCAGCTCGTCACTCTGCCATAACTTCCAGAACTTGAGCCACTGTTCGGCGTCCCTCGACGAGAACCGGGTGATTTCCCTGGCAGTCCTCTCCTGTGTTGGATCGTGCTTTTCGCTGTAGATAGTCAGGCAGGTGTTGTTGTTTCTGAAAACGGCACCTTCGGAAACAGGATACTGGTCTATTTGGGCCCCATACTCCCAGAATTCAGGAAAATCACGATAGTGCGGCCCGTAGTAGAAAGGGGTGACTATGGTAGCATGGGTATTGCCACGAAAACCTGGTGCTGAGATCTCCTCAGTAGCCAGGCAACCGCCAACTTCGTGCCTCCTCTCGAATATGGCAACGCTCATGCCACCATACTTGATCAGATACATCGCCAGCAGTAACGCCTTATTCCCTCCCCCAACTATCACCGCGTCGAATGTCTCATCAGGCATAATACCTCCTTTAAAAACCCATCATGTGTGGAAGGTTCTAGCGCTAAAGTAATACAGCAGCTTTCATGACCCTCCTCACTTTTTGCTTTATACTTTTTATGGTTATCTGCCCACCGTACATCCGCCCGCCGCGTGAAAGCCGCCCGCGCAATATCTGTTGGTCAGTATAACCCTAAATTATATCAAAGCGTCACCCCTACGTCGTAGTGGCAACATCAGCATCAGTGGTTATTACCCCCTCCACCAGCATGTCAGCTATCTCATCGTCGGAAAAACCCAGGATTTCTTTATAGACGTATTCGTTGTGCTGACCCAGACATGGCCCCGGCCTTTTTATATCACAGGGGGTTTGTGAAAGGCGATAAGCCGGGGCATGATAAGAATGGGGACCAATTTCAAGATGGTCAAGCACTCGAAAATGCTGCCGGTGCTTTAGCTGCGGGTCATTAAGCAGGTCTTCACCGGTCTGCACCACCCCAGCCGGCACGCCGGCATCCTGCAATATTGTCATTACCTGCTCCGGGGTGTAATTCTTGGTCCACTCCCCGATAAGCCCGTCCAACTCATCCTCGTTCTCTTTTCGGCCGATGACGCTGTTGAACTTTGGGTCCCCGGCCCAGTCGGGATCACCTATCACGTCACAGAAGCGTTGCCACTCCTTCTCATTGGTTACCGCGATGGCCACCCAGCGGTCAGCGCCGCTACAGGGATAGACCCCGTGGGGGGACAAATAGCGATCACGATTCCCAGCACGGGTGACAGCTCGGTTGTTAACCATGTAGTCCAGCACATGGGGTGCCAGGAAAGTAACACCGGCCTCAAGCTGCGACTGCTCGATATACATGCCTTCCCCTGTCTTGCGCCGGCGTAGAAGAGCTCCTGTGACGGCTATTAGCAAGTACCAAGGGGAGATGAAGTCGGAGTAGGCAGGAAACACCATAGTGGGATCGCTATCCGGCCAGCCGGTGCAGTCGGAGAAGCCGGCTAACGCATTGACATGATGTCCGATACCCTGGAAGTCACGGTGTGGGCCATACTGTCCCTGCTGGGTGGTACTGAAGTAAATGAGCGAGGGGTTTATCCTGCGGCAACTCTCATAGTCCAATCCGAGTTTGGCCATGGTCCCCGGGGTCATACTGTCCCCGATGATATCAGCCCAAGCCACCAGCCTCCGGGCCACCTCCTGAGCCTTGGGGTTGGTGAGATCCAGACTCATACTATACTTGTTGGTGTTATATTCTGTATGGAAGGCACTGCGATTAACGCCGGGTACACCGTCCTTGAAGGGAGCAAACGCCCTCATTGGGCAGGTGCGGCGGTGACTCTCAACGCGGATCACAGTGGCCCCATGCTGGGCGAGCTCGCGGCATACCTGAGGCCCAACCGCGACCCAGGTGAAATCGACCACTTTTAGCCCTTCAAAAACCTGTTTTGTCACTTTCTGCTCCTTTGCCCCAATACCCGCTCTCCAAATGTCAGACAATACCACTGGCCGTCAGCACCACCATTTCTTCCCTGGAAAATCCCAGTTCTTCTACAAACACTTCCTCGTTGTGTTCGCCAATAAGAGGGGCACGACGCTGGATTCTCCAGGGCGTCTCCTTGATCTTGAGCGGAGCCCCAGGGTAGGTTATGGTTTCACCTAACTCCGGATGTTCTACCTTCTCCCAGAAACCACGCGCCTCGAGCTGCGCATTCATAATTGTGTCTTCAATGGTGTTACAGGGAGCGAGCATGATGCCTCGCTTCACCGCTTGTTCATAGAGTTCGGCCTTGGTCTTGGTCTTGAGAAAGTCGCCGACGATAGCAGAGCGCTGGTCATTTTCCTCCTGGGTTATGGTCGATTGGTCCCACTGGCTGAAGTCAGAGTCCTTGAACTCCATAAGCATCCCTTCTTCGTTGGCCCATTCCACCATAGCCCTAGACGACTGGACCAGCCCACCGAAGCCACCCCCACCAAAGATGAAATAGACATAGCCATCCTTGCAGGGTATGATTACACGGGTGAGAAGCAGCGATTGCGGGGGTGGCCTGACCGAAATGAAGAACTGACCCATTCCAATGACGTTCACCTTCATAATCTCTGAGATCTCGACGGCGTGCATCAGTGCCAGGGTCACTGCCTCCTGCATGGAAACATCTACGTGCTGCCCTTCTCCAGTAAGCTCTCGGTGGTAATGGGCCACCACCGAGCCCAGGGCACCCTGAAGGCCGGCATGAAAGTAGGCCTGGGGATCACAGCTCATGCGTACCGGAGGGCGTCCCAGATCACCCAGGAGCCGTGCCAGGCCTCCCATGGCACAGCCGACAAGATCGGTGCTCTGGTAGCGAGAATATGGACCAGTCTGGCCAAAGGGAGTTATAGAGGTCATAATTATGCCAGGCTTGGCTTTCTTGAGTTCCGAGTACCCCAGGCCCAGATCATCCATGTAGCCTGGCTGAAAGGACTCTACTACTAAGTCTGCGGTCTCGACCAACCTCTTAAGTATCTCTCTACCGTAAACCGTTTCGATATTCAGAGTGATACCTCTTTTGCTCGTATTCGTGCTGAACCAAAAGAGGCTCTTCTCCGGATGAGGGATGTCTTTGTAGAAGGGGCCGATATTCCGGGAAGAATCACCTCCGGGTTTTTCAACCTTGATTACATCAGCCCCGAAGTCGCCCAGAACCTTCCCGCACAGATGACCTTTTTCATCTGTTAGATCCACAACGCGATAGCCGCCAAGCAGACTATCATGCTCCGTCATTACTGCACCTCCAGGTTTCTTCAGTAAGCGTTAATTTGCGCTCCGAGCCAACGCTAATATATACGAGACCTCCAAGTAGGGCCTTGTTTCCTTTGTTCACAGTCATTAAACCATACGTCCCTTTCAGCTTTTGGCTCCAAAGCTAGCCAAAGGGTCATACTACAGCTTAGCAGCAAGATCGGACAGCCCCAAGCTGTTCAGTTTTTCCTTCAATGGTCGACCGTTAGCATCCAGACCCCTTGCCTTGTAGTACTCCTTCAACATGAGTTCTACGTTGGGCACCGAGCCCGCAACCGGACCGTCAGTGTGAGGAGTCAGAATTCGCTTGGGCATTCGATCATCCGCAGTGGTGACGCCCATGAGATTATTCAGACCCCTTTGGAGCATCCAGATTCGTTCGCCGCATTCCATGATCTCGTCGAGGTCGTAGTCAAATCCGGTAGTAGCGTTCAATGCCTCGGCCAGATCGGTAACAGCCATGGACATCAGTGCGAATCGGCACAGCGTTGCTGAATTGGTCAACATGTCTAGGCTTTCGCATCTAACGTTCAACTCACCTTTGCCCTCGTCCGCTTTGGCATCGAAGTCGCCAATTATACCAACATCTGGCCAGGTAATCCAGTTTTGTTCGACGTAGCCTATGGTCGATGCGACGTGACAGGCGCCACGGTTGGATGTCATGAAACTCAGGCCATGTCCGTGGGCCCCCCGAGGGTCATACATAGCCATCTCAAGGCCCTTTATCTCGGCTGTACAGCTTTCAGCATCCTTGCCGATTTGCTTGGCGGCGCTCCGGCTGCCCTCCGCCAGCACATCACCGAAGCCCTGGCGTTCAGCGATCTTTTCTATCATTGCCAGAACATCATCCGGATTTCCCCATCTCAACTGGCCACCATCGAGATCCTTGGAGGTAATAATGCCTTTCTCAAAGCACTCCATGGCGAAGGCAATGGTGCCGCCACAACTGATAGTATCGACGCCATATCTATTGGCCGTCTCGCCCATCTTGAGTATCGCGGCCAGGTCGTCAATCTGGAGTGAGGATCCGAAGGCACCTATGGTCTCATACTGAGGTCCGGGCCCTTCCTCTATTGCGTAGGGACCCTCTGCTACCTTGACCACCCTCTTGCACCCAATGGGGCAGGTGAGGCAACTATGCGTCTTGGTCAGGTACTGTGCAGATATGGCGCCTCCAGATAGTTTGGGACCATAGAGACTGCTATCCCCCACGGTGAAGTGCTTAACTGGCAGGATACCGATAAGGGAGTAAATCTCACAAGCCACGGCTGTGCCGGCCTCAGCAATAGCCTGCGCCGATACGTTCTCCTTGATCTTTTTCAGAACAGTCTTACGTATTTTGGTAAACTCCTCGGGGGAAGCCGGCTCAACTTTGCCGGTGCCACGGATGACGACCGCCTTCAGCTTCTTGGAGCCCATCACCGCCCCACCGCCGCAGCGGCTGACAGAGCCCCACTTGCCATTCAATATGCAGGCGAACTTCACCAGGTTCTCGCCTGCCGGTCCAATCTCCAGCATGTCTGACTTGGCCCCATGCCGTTCTGTCAGGATGTCGGTCGTTTGGTAACAGTCCTTGCCCCAAAGGTCGGCGGCGTCTTTGATCTCCACCTTGTCATCCTCAATCACCAGGTAGACAGGCTTGCTTGAGGCACCTGATATCGCGATTCCGTCGTAGCCTGCCTTTTTCATCTCGGCAGCCAAGCTACCTCCAGCCGAGGCCTGCCCCCATATTCCGGTCTGGGGGGATTTGAAGGCTGCCACGACGCGAGAGGATGTGGGAAAGTTAGTCCCTGACAGCGGACCAGCCATTAGAAAGAGTACGTTCTTATCGGACAATGGATCAACATCCGGGGGAACGCGGTCTAAAAACAGTTTGGCCGCCAATCCACTGCCTCCGATGAATTTTCGCAGCACATCCTCTTCTATTTTCGAGGCCTTGACGGCTCCGGTGCTTAAATTGACATCCAGGATCTTTCCTTCGTAACCTGCCATTACTACCTCCTTCTAAGAAATTTGTAGATCTGCCATTTCCCTTTCCGTGATAGGGCACTTTTTCATTCAGGTACAGCGAAGGTGCACCTTCTCTATTATGTCATCGGGAACGCTTCCCGTATATTTTATTATTTTCATCTGCTCAACCTGGGAGTCCGGCTCCCCTTTCCCCGGCTCCTCCCACGGCTTGCCCAGCCCCTCGTTCTTGGCACATCCGCCGGTCAGCGCCACGTCTTTTACCAGGCCGACCTTCCTTACCATGGAGTTCAACCTGCCTGCCATCGCGTTGTTGACACCGGCGGCTATATCGACCACTTCTGTACCTTCGTTGATCAGGGTTACAACCTTGGACTCAGAAAATACGCTGCACTGGCTGTTTATGCCATAGTCTTGCCCCAGCGGGCGATGAAACGCTGTTTAACTTCAGGGTTCACAAAGCCATTGGGCCACTGACCTTTAAAGACGCGGGCCACCTCCTCGATGGGCCGCCGCATTAACTCCGACATGGAGGTATTGGACATTGCTCCCGTATGAGGTGTAATAATGATGTTGTCCAGTCCAAATAGCGGATTATTGGAATCGGGTGGCTCTTCCTCCATTACGTCGATTGCTGCTCCCTGGATATAACCTTCGGTGAGAGCTGTGTGAAGGGCAGCCTCATCCACCAGTCCACCCCGTCCAGTGTTTATAAAGTATGCATGGGGTTTCATATCTTTGAACTGCTCCAAACCGAATAGGTGGTGATTCTCCTGTGTATATGGTACATGAACGGAAATGAAATCCGAATTGGCGAGGAGTTGGCTCAAATCTACTAGCTCGGCCCCTTGCTCTTGGACTGTGTCTACTGGAATGTAGGGGTCATACGTGATTATATTCATACCCAAAGCGTGCGCTTTACATGCCAGCGCACGAGCGATACGACCGAAACCTACCAGTCCCAGTGTCTGTCCCCGGATATTGGAAAGCGGGAACACTATTCCCATAGCATCCCGTGTCCACTTGCCATCCCGTGCTGCCTTATCGAGGCGAAATATCTTGCGATTGAGGGCGAGTATGAATGAAAGGGCTTGTTCAGATACCTCATCGATACAATAATCAGGAACATTGGCAACAATGATGCCACGCTCAGTAGCTGCCCCAACGTCAACATGGTCATGGCCAACAGAGAACTGGGCTATTATTTGGCACTTATCAAGTTCGTCGATGACCCGTTTGCTAAATGGCTCTATCGCTCCCACCGCTGCATCAGCATCATGACAGGCATTTATGACTTCTTCTTCGGTGGCGCACTGTACTCTTATTATCTCGCCACCCAGACTCTCGGCAACTTCATCGTGGTAGGGAGTGCTCAGAATCGGCATAGTGCAAACGATCTTTGGTCCCATGTCTCCCTCCAGTTTATGAATCGATTATAAACTTGGCCCCAATCTTAGTAGCATCGAGATCGAGTGGAAGAAAACGCTCTCCCTTGGTTCCTGTATACCTGTCCTTAAGGGCTTTCTCAATCGCTTCAATGGGCAGAGCTTTGGTTGCCTCTAAGTAGGCACTAAGCAGGATCAGGTTAGATACCATGGCTAGGCCTAACTCGAGGGCCATCTGTGTTGCTGGAATATAGTGCACCGTCACATCGTCCCGCATAGTCCGCTCAGCAACAATTGAGCTGTCCACCAGCAATAGCCCCCCCGGTTTAACTTGTGGTTCGTGCAGCATCCAGGCTCCAGCCCCCATTAGGATGGCGGCTGAGGGATTCCTAGATGCAATAGAGGTGTTCTCTTCATTGGACAACGTCACTGTGCACTCGCATTCACCTCCGCGCATGGAAGGACCATAATTCGGATGGTAAGTCACATATCTATAATGTGAGCTACCCGCTTGTGCTAAAAGCTTACCCATGGTTAGTAATCCCTGACCTCCAAGGCCACTCATAAGAACCGAAAAGCGTTTTGTATTATTCTCTTGCACTGATCACCCCCGATTATCCGCGTTTAACACGGCCGACTTTGTTGATTTCCGGATCGACCGTGTACTCTATTTTATCTACGTTCTTAAACTCTCCGAGTGGGAACTCGCCGATGAGTTTCTCTTCTACGAAACTATTGGCAGCTAGCGGACTCAGGCCCCAGTTAGGGGGGCAGGCGCAGAGAATTTCCACTAAACTATAGCCCACTCCATCCATCTGTTTTAGAAAAGCGGTCTTGATCGCTTTTCTGGCCTTCTGGTAATTGGCCGGCGTGTGCACGCTTACTCGAGATGAATAAGCTGTACCCTTCATAGTGGCAGCGATCTCGCTTAAGTGGAGAGGGAATCCAGCGCTTTGTACATCGCGGCCTTCAGGCGTCGTAGTAGTTCGCAACCCAAGAAGTGAGGTGGGAGCAACTTGCCCTCCGGTCATACCATATCCGGAGTTGTTAAGAAATATTGTCGTTATAGGATCGGAGCGCATCATAACGTTAATCACATGTCCGACACCAATGGCTCCTAAAGAGCCGTCACCTCCAATATTGAAACAAATCGCCTGAGGTAGCACGCGCTTGACACCCGCCGCTACAGCAGTGGATCGTCCGTGAAGGCAGTGGACCCCATCAACAGCTAAGCCGACCATTAATATTCCGCTGCACCCAATGTCCAGACAGGCAATAGCTTTTCCTTGGATGTCCAGTTCATCGATAACCTCGCCGAGAGCCCGCCAGACTAAAGACTCATGACAACCCGGACAGAATTTGAATGGTAAAAAATCCAGTTGTACCGCCTTGGGCTTGCCTACGATCTGTTGCTTGATCATGGCTCCTTCTCCCATTATGCATACCTCCTGACATAACCGATATGATTTACCGTTTATAGTCCTCTTAAAGTTACGCCACACCTTCCATTTGTTTTATCTCCTCGACTATCCTCTCTGGATAGATGATTCCCGAACTATCGCGCCTATGGGTACCCCAAATACCAAGTAAGTGAATCGGCACCTTTCCTTGGAGGGCAAATTCTACGTCCTCGACCAGAAGACCGGAGCTGTGTTCCACCACTAGTACACGACGGGCTCGGGAGCCCAACTCGCGGAGCACATTCGTTGGGAAGGGCCAAAGGGTTATCGGTCTAAGAAGCCCTACTTTCAGGCCTTCTTCTCGAGCAAGGTCCACTGCTCCTTTTGCCATTCGAGACACGTAGCCGTATGCTACCACGATCACCTCAGCATCATCCATGCGATAAGATTCATACTTAATTTCATTTTCGGTGATCTCCCCATATTTTTTGTTCATGTCTTCGTGATAACCCACGTAGTCCCACATGTGCGGGTGAATTTCCTGGCCGTTCCCTCCACGTTCATCTAATCCTCTTAATACCCAGTCCTTATCAGGGAGTGTACCAAAGTCCATAGTTTTTAGATCTACTAGTTCACAGGATTGACCTATGGTGGCATCGGTGAGAACATAAACCGTCATCCTGTATCTATCGGCGAGCCAAAAAGCAAACTGGACTAGATCACAGCACTCTTGGCTTGATGACGGGGCGAGTACAATACAACGATACCCGCCGTGCCCGCCTCCTTTAGTAACTTGCCGATAGTCGGTCTGTGATGTCTGTGCCATTCCACTGCCCGGACCGAATCGGCAAACATCAACGATTACTGATGGTACCTTCAAATAGGCCATTAAGGAAACAGTCTCCTGCATCAAGCTTATACCCGGGGAGGAGGTAGCAGACATTGTTCGAGTGCCGGTCATGGACGAGCCATAGACCATGCTTACAGCAGCGATCTCATCCTCGGTTTGGAGGAATACACCGCCCGCCTTAGGCAGTTCAGTTGCCAGAAATTCCAGAATCTCGCTTTGCGGAGTTATCGGATAGCCAAAGAAAGCCTTGCACTCTCCAAGAATCGCTCCCCATCCGATTGCCTCATTTCCTGATAACAAACGCCTATCTGCCATAAGACTCTTCCTCCTTATCCGCCTTGATTGATGTTCGCTTCGCTTTTGACATACTTGAAAACCTGGATGGCAAAATCAGGGCACATCCATCCACAGATACCACAGGCGGAGCATTTCTCCGGCGCTGAGAACACTGCTACCGGGAAGCCTTTGGGCCCCAGGCGATTCTCAGGGATCGTAATGCACTCTTGGTTACAGAACTCGACGCAGAAGCCACATGACTGGCATAGCATCTCGTCTATTACTATCTCTCCTTTGGCCACTTTCTCCTCCTGCTACATTAGACTCAGTTTCTTACTTATTACTTTTATATGTCTCTACTGTCTCCAGGAAAGTATCTATTTGGATTTTCGTTTGAGCCTCTGAGTATGTTCGTATATCCACGATGTCACTCCCTATGAATAGGGTCTTTAATTTGGCATATTTCTGAACAGCGTTCTGGTAGTATATCTGCCCCATGCTGGTAGCCCGGCACGACATCACACCATGCATTACCAGTCCATCGATATTAAACTCAGGTACCAGCTCCAAGATGTGTTGAACCCAGAAATCACCACATCCTCTATGAGCTTGTTCCCATCGGTATGTAAAGCGTTCAAAGCTTCGCAGCGCCATTAGCTCAATAGGATCGTTAATGTTGTCTGGGATGATAAAAGGATCTGGTGGGGGGTAAGCCAATTGAGCTGGAAATACTGCCCCCAGACTGCCGAAATAGCTAAAGATACCCATGCTATGCCAGGGGGGAAGCCCGCCAGCAAAGAGTAATCGATACCGTTCATTATCCACCACACCTATTCCAGAGTCAACCCGGTCCTTAAGCTCTTGATAAAGCTCTTTATAGAAGTCCAGAGTGGCTTCCTCACCGATCATAAAATGGTGGGGTACGAAGATGTTGAAGTGATCTCGGGCCGTCATTGGCGCTGGAATTGCCCTGCATAGCTGCTGAGCTTCCCACCACCAATGGCGGGCTTCCTCAGCACGATGGATGATGCTCATCAGCCGATCGGGATCCAGCTGGCATCCGGTTATCTTCTCCAGAAATTCAACCAGTCCTCGGAGCTGCTCAGCCTGGTACTTAACATAGAAATCCTTTATTTCGTACAAATTCCTAGTTACGGGCGGTACGATGACATCAATACAATAGATGGGGACATCCATATAATGACCCAGTGCTTGGTACCATTTAAAGCGCGTATCACACCCAATACTACTTCCCAGGAGCATGTCGGGCATCGGCATCCCACCATCCGGTGTTTGGGGAGCTTCTCCACTCTCGGCACGGAGTATATCGAATCCAAGGCCAGTGCGAGCATATCCACAGATCAGATTTGAGTAGCCTTCTGCCTCGGCTTTCTCAAGAAACGGCTGTGCGGTACCCAGAGCAGCACACAAACCACCATAGTTCTCTGTCCAAACTGGCACTATGTCCATCGCTGCCAGTATTTCGTCATACTGGCTCATCACCATACAATAAGCGACCTTCTGTCCTCGTTCCCTAGCCTGATGAGCCCGAAGGTACATAGACTCTACAAGAGGACGGACGTTTCGTGCGCTCTGGGTTCTGTTTTCCTTCTTTCTATCCGTGTTATCTGCCATATATGTTACCTAACCGAGTGTCTCGATAAAGGCCTGAAATCGCGTTCTGAGCTGGCCCTTAGTAAGTAGAGTATATTCCTCCTCAAGGTGCAATACCGGGAAGCCTTTCCGATTGAGATACGCTTTGAGACCAGGAGCTTCCAGTGCATGTCCATCGCAAAACCGATATAAGTACAGAATGATTCCTTGAACATTGAAATCTCGTGCAAAGTCTAACAGATATAGGAAGCGCTCTTCAGGCTTGCCGGGACGAAACGTACGGGGACAACGAATATCCTCTACATAATGAGCGGCCAGACTTTCCATGGCATTCTCTTTAAGATTCACTGGTTCCCAGAAAGAACGTGAACCGGTGCAGAGATCATCCATTACTACTGCAGCACCGCATTCCTCGATGAGCTCTATTATTGCTGGGTCATCGACCTCTCCACCATAGATAAGCACACGTGGCTTCTTTCTGCGGGATTCACTTTCGCGGGTCCGGATATCATGTATCACCTGAAGTAGCAACTCGTTGAATTCCTCCACTGGAATTCCTCTCCCTGCTGCCAGTACCCGGGCGATCTCCGTACCTGAAATCAGCGGAGGATCTGCTTTGCGGTACTGGTATATCTCCTGGAGTAGAGCTCGAGCACGATTATGGGTGTCAATGGCATCTCTGAGCGCCTCATCGGTAATTTTCCTACCTACGAGTTGCTCCAAGCTCTTCTTGAAGAGCTTCAGTTCCTGTTCCAAGAAGTGACAGGAGGAAGGCCCTACCATGTGAGGCACCTCGATGAAATAGGTGTAATCCAATGGCTTGTGCAACTTCCATATATTAAGGATTCGCCACATGGCGTCACACGTATGCGGTACTACCAGCCCATGCAGAAAATCGTACTCGCCACAGATGGCCATATCGAAAGCACTACGGACGTACGAGCAAACACAAGTCTCCAGATAGGCATCTGCTTCCTTAACAGGCTCATCTGTTCGGCCACCGATCCGGTACGGGACCAAGTCTAAAGCTGTCATGAGTTCCACGGGGGTATAGCAGCAGAAATACCCGATGACCTTTTTACCTTGCGATGCCATCATACGAGCATATGGTAAGCGATTTTGGTACAATTCCCAGGCACGCTCCAGCCCTCGGCTAGAGATAGTCATCTAGATGACCTCCTCCTCTCTAAGCTTCACGATATCCTCCCAGGAATACCCCAATTCAAGTAGCACTTCTTCGGTATGCTGACCCAATTCAGGAGCAGGCATTCTCACCGATAAAGGCGTCTCGCTCATATGTATAGGAAAGCCCACCATGTTCACTTTGCCCAGTGCGGGGTGATCATACTCAGTGATATAGTCATTGGCAGTGACCTGGGGGTCATTGATTAGGTCCGAAATGGTATTTACGCGACAGCATAGCAACTCTGCCTGTTGGAGAACCTCGATCCACTCGTCACTGGTCTTTGAGGCAAAGCGCGATTCCAGGATTGGCACCAGCTCTTTGCTGTTGATAGCCCGCTGAACCAGGTTTTCGAATCGTGGGTCTTTCTCCAGTTCCTCCAGCTCCATCGCCTTGCAGAAATCCGCCCAATATCTGTCTGATTGAAGAAGGCCTAATGCTATCCACTTGCCGTCGGAGCACTTGTAGTGACAATACACTGGATTCCATATCTGCGATTTGGCTTGCCGAGGTATCTCCCATCCTGCCAGAAGGCTCGTGTTGACGCTAAGGCACTGAAGCCATATCATACTGCCAAGCAGTGAGGCGTTGACTTCCTGCCCTATACCGAGACGATCACGGGCAAATAACGCCGCCAAGATCCCGTACGCCAGCATAATGGCCCCCGTCTGATCAGCGATGGGACTGGCAGCCAGCAACGGCGGCATATCAGGCTCACCTACCGCCGACATGAAACCGGAGCGTGCTTGGCCCAGGTAATCGTAGCCGCGCAGGTTGCTCTCGGATCCTTCAGGCCCCCAGGGCGAAGCTGAAGCATAGACAAGGCGTGGATTAATACCGGAAAGCATTTGATAGTCAAGGCCCAACCGGGAAGCAACTCCCTGACGGAAGTTCTGGACAAAGACATCAGCCTGCTTTACCAACTGGTACATTATTTCACGACCCTTGTCCTTCTTGACATCCAGAGTGATGCCTCGTTTATTGCGATTTTGCGCTTCGATATAGGCATGGCGGCCCTCGGCGAGATCGAACGAACGTCCACCCGTACCGATGATTCCCCGAGCGGGGTCGCCACCTTCACGAGTTTCGATTTTAATTACATCAGCTCCCAGGTCTCCCAACATCATGCTGGCTACCGGTCCCTGCTGCCATGCAGACCAATCTACGACTCGGATTCCTTCTAACGGTATCATGATATGACCTCCTAT
>RCNB010000143.1_pt1 | contig 48631 bp, 33 predicted proteins | sample 2041321 | NCBI WGS metagenome assembly RCNB01 (sample SAMN09708232, study PRJNA481090) | Marine sediment metagenome, whole genome shotgun sequencing project.
ATGATGGGGACCTTCACCATCGGCAAAACGGTGTCGATCGCCATGCAGATATGTGAAGGCCTGAAGGAGGCCCACCACCAGGGAATCTACCACCGCGACCTCAAGGCCCGGAACATCATCCTCGACCACGACGGCGTCATCCACATCATGGATTTCGGGATCGCCGCGTCCAGGGAAACCAAGGGGCTCACCGAGGAGGGAATGTCCATCGGGACGCCGACCTACATGTCCCCGGAGCAGGCCGCCGGCAAGGAGATCGACCAGCGCTCGGACATCTATTCGCTGGGCGTCATCATGTATGAGATGGCCACGGGGACAGCGCCCTTTACGGGAGATTCCTCCCTGAGCATCGCCATGCAGCACAAGCTCGATCCTCCGAGACCTCCTGCGGACGTAAACCATAACATACCCGAGGCTCTCAATCGATTGATCCTGAAGTGCCTGGAGAAAAAGAAGGAGAATCGCTACCAGGCCGTGGATGAGATCTTCGAAGAGCTCAAACTCATCGAGGAAGACCTCACTACGGGGGAGAGGCAGATTCCCTTCAAAAAGATCCGTTCCACGACCATCATGACCTCCATCAAGACCCTTAAGGTGCCGGCATATCTCATCGTGGCGCTGCTGCTGGTGGTCGTAGCGGGCTATTTTGTCGGCAAGAGCTTGACAGCCAAGGACCGGACCGTGCGGCTGGCCATCCTTCCCTTCGACTATTATGGCCTCGAACCTGCAGAGGACGTCCGCTACATCTGGGACTATGTGGCAACACGGATCGGGGTAAAGTTTCTTGAGCGATTTGATAATGTGATCGTCACACCGGACAGGGTTGCCAGATATTGTGCCGAGAACAATATGAGTATTGCCGAGATAGGGGAGGCCCTTGAGGTGGATTACCTGCTAAACGGTACGATCAGGATCGAGCAGGATACGGTGGATATGAGTGTCTCTTTGATCGATGTGGCTCTTAACAGCTCTATCACGGGAATCACTTCGAATTGTACACGCAATGCTCTATTTGATGCCGAGATCATCAGCGTTATTGATGAGGTGGGACAGGAGCTGGGCCTTCCCCCCTCCGAGTCCGGAATGTCGGCCATGCAGCCGGATCCGACTGCGATGCAGTATTATACAAAGGGCAGGGACGAAGAAGGGCGCTACCGGGAAAATGAGGATGTGAAACACCTGTTGGAAGCAGAACTGTTCTATTTGGCTGCAGTCAAGTTTCAGCCGGAATATGCCCTGTTTACCTGGCAGCAGGGCGGCCTCTATGAGCTCCGATATGTGGAATTCAAACAGGAAGCCGACCTGCAGAAGATGCTCGGATATTTCCGACAAGCCTATGATCTGGATGACAATTCCGCGGAAACGAATCTTGGCATGGGCTGGGTCGCGTTCTATGAGCGGGACAATGATGCGGCCTATGAATATTTTTTAAAGGCATACGAATTAGAACCCAATAACTTCGAGGTGAACTACAAGATCGGGGGATTCTTACGCAGCCTTGGCCTCTATGAGAAGGCCATCAAATACTTCGATCGTGCACTGGCATTGAGCCCGGGTGAGATCTCTGTTCTTCCAGAGAGCTCAACATTCGAGCTGCGTGCCAGCTGCCTGATCTATCTGGGGCGTTTCCAGCAGGCTCTTAACGAGGTGGAGGCAGCTCAGGACAGGATGTCGGACAATATCCGGATCCGATTCTTGAAATCCCATATATATGTGAGTATGGGGAGATACGCAGAAGCTGATAAGGAACTGGGGGAGATCGAGAAGCGGGATGCAGCGAACCGCAGGCTGCCGTATTACCGAGCGCTGCTCTCGGCACACTTCGGTGAAAAAGAGAAAGCTTTGGATCCTTTACAAGAGTGGTTCCCCCCGGAGGCGCTTTACCTTGTCGCACAGATCTACTGTGCATTGGACATGAAGGAGGAAGCGCTGCAGTGCATCCGGGACGGCATAGAGACTGGTATGGATACGATCCAGACCTATATGTTCCCGTACCAATATCTAATCGGCAGCACTCACCATGATCGGCTGCGGTCGGAGTCCGAATTTCAGGATATCGTAGCCGCACAGAAAAAAATCTATGACAGCATGGTGGAAAAGTATCGGGGGTTGTGATCGGTGGGGGGTATGGCTTAGGGAATTATCGTCAGAGCATGTGTTTGCCTAGGCGATTGTTTCAATACAGCAATTAAACGAAGGAGGGAGTTATGAGAATCTGGAGAAGTAGGTATTTTGTTTGCGTGTTGGTTTTGATGGTGCTGATGTTGGTCGGTTGCGATAAAGACGATGATGAATGGGGCGAGCGATCTCTGAGAAATGAGAGGGACTTCGTCAAGGGCGCAATCAGTACAGTTATGACTAAGATGCATTGGCAAGGGAGCATAGCAGGACAAATAGACACAAGGAGATCACTGGCACAATATATTCTGGCAGACCATGCTGCTTTGATGGCCTTTTTCCAAAGTCAGGAATGGATGAAAATGGAAATACAGATGGCCGGTGAGGTCGAGCTCTACACGTTTGATGAAAATGGGAACAAAGAAGTATGGGAAGGTGATACTCATAAATTTTGGGAGAAAATGTACACAGATAAAGTGGCCGTTTGTGCTGACGCTTACACAATTGAACTCGAGATAGATTGTACGCATGCTGACCTTGTAGATATTGATGATCCCCTACGTAAATACAATTGTAAGTCAACCGAGTTTTTCGAATTCCATGTTGTTTGTAAAGATGAGAAAGGCAGGACTATAAGCAATCAAACGGGGGGGGGGAGCAATGGTCGTGATCATTCTGAGACATGTCCCTGGATCTAATTTCAAGTCGGTGCATTAAGAGCGTAGGAGCAGCGTTTGTCTGTACATAAGTACTACCTCGCCACTTCATGTTGTGATATCATGGCCGAAAAGCGGACAATAAGGCTCTAAAATGGGCAAAATAAGATGTTAACTATATTGCTTTCAATAACATTTGGAGGTCCGTCCCCATTAAGCTCTTAAGAAGACTCGGGATAAGGCCAGGAGAGGGCAAGCTCGCTTTCCTGCTTTTTTTGTATTTTTTTCTGATAACGGCGCCGCACACCATAATCCAGGCGCTGCGCTACACCGGTGTGCTCTCGGCTTGGAAGGCCGAGGGCCTGCCCTATGCCTACTTCCTGTCTGCGGTCGTAACGGGTTTTGTCCTGTATCTGCACCTGAAGGTCCAGGCCCTGACCTCGAAACAGACGTTGATCACGTCCAGCCTGATCCTTTTTGTGGTGAGCGGGATCGCCCTGCAGTTCCTGATGCAGGTCCTGCCGCAGAATTCGGACAAGGTCCTTGCCCTCGTGATCTGGGTGTGGGCCAGCCTCCTCTCTGTCGTCCTGATGACCCACTTCTGGCTCACCATCAACGACGTCTACAATCCCCGTGAGATCAGGCGCCTCATCGGATTCTGCGGGAGCGGCGGACCCTTGGGCGGGGTCCTGGGCGGGCTCATCGCCGGCTTCCTCACCAAGCGGGATCTGGGGGAATGGCTCCTGCCCGTGGCTTGTGTCCTGCTCGCTTTGTGTGTGGTTGTGGTCCGGATGATCTTCACGCTCCGCCAGAAGCAGGCCCCCGCTCCCAAGATCGCCCTGCCACAACCCGAGCTCAAGAAGGCCAAGGCCCTCAGCTTCCGAGACTCCTTCCATGCGATCAGGACCAATAAATACCTCCTGCTCATATCGGGCATCGTTGTTGTCACTGTTATCATTTCGACCTTTGTGGATTTCCAGTTCACCTCAACTGTGAACAGCCATTTCATTCGCGAATACACACAATTGCGGCAAGATCTCATCGACAAGGACACACAGATATTCTTCGGCTTTTTCTTTTCCGGCTTGACGGCCTTCGCGTTCTTCATGCAGATCCTCCTCACGAGTACCCTGCTCAAGAAATATGACGCCCGCTACCTGCTGATGTTGGCACCCGTAGCGATATTCTTTTTCTCGGGAGGGCTTTTAATCTGGCCGGGACTGGTGGCGGCAACCCTCCTCAAGGGCAGCGAGCGGAGTTTTGCCTTTTCCATCAACCGGTCCGTGAGGGAGATGCTCTATCTTCCCATCCCGTCTGACCTGAAACACAGGACCAAGCCCTTTATCGATATCTTTGTCAGCCGTGCGGCCAAGGCCCTGAGTGCCGCCCTCCTGTTCGTCTTGTTCTTACTCATCTTCAAGACGAGGCCCGGAGAAAGCCACGTGTTCGACTATGAGATGGCCAAGGGACTGACCTATATTGTTATGGTGCTAATCGGAATCTGGGTTTTCCTGAACCTGATGATCCGGAAGCGGCTGGCCCCCATGTATGAAAAAACGATAAAAGCTGAGGTGCCCCGTGCAGATGTGGATGTGGCCGAGAAGGTCGATATCGATCTCATGAAACAGGTCTTCGATACGATCGAGAGCCAGAAGCAGAGCTCGGTCCTGTATGCGCTGAATCTGATGGACCTCGTGGACCGTAACGAGTTGACGCCTGAGCTCAGGCAGATAATATCGCCCACGCTGGATGAGGTCGAGATCAGTTCGCCAGCCGGGAATTTTGGTGCGGCCGGCGTGGCCCTTCTGTTGGAACCCGAGGAGGATCTGACAAGAGAAGACACCATGACCAGCATCCGGAATACCATGCTGTCCGATATGTATCAGCAGGTCATGCACATCCATGCGGAAAGGATCCTGGCGGGGAGCGGGGAGGCTGAGATCGACAAGATGGAGCTGGCCAAGTTCATTGGCTTCATGCCGACCAATTCTCCGCTCGTGGCCAAGCTCGAGCAGCTGATGGAAGATGATTCGCCGGAGGTCGTGCGCTATGCCATGGAGAGTGCGGCCAAGCTGAAGATAGAGAAGTATATTCCGGTTGTCGTTCAGAAGCTGAGTAATTCCCGGATCCGGGACGATGCCGTGTCTGCTATCAAGGAGTATGGAGACTCTGCCTTAGATCCATTAGAGGCCTTTCTGAGGGATGTAAGCCAAGACCTGAGTACCCGGAGGGCCGTGGTCAATGCCATGGCTCAGATCGGCGGCCAGAAGATGGCGACCATCATGGTAGAGGAGCTTGTGGGCGAGTCGGATGAAGAGCTCGAGCACGACATCATCGATGCGTTGGAACGGGTGCGTACACAGGATCCACGGATACGGTTTCCTTTGGCGGCCGTTAAGAAGGAAACATTTCTTTACCTGAAGAAATACTGCCGGACATATTTGGAACTGCAAGAAATGGATGCTCTTGGTGGCGAGGACAGCAGAGGGAGTAAAGAAAGAGAAAAACTGCAGAAAAAGTTGGTAGCATTTATCAGGGATATCTTTAGGCTGTTGAGCCTGTGCCACCCTCAGGAAAAGATTCGGCGTGCCTACCAGAACCTGCGGAGTGAGGACAAGGAATTGCAAGCCAATGCCGTCGAGCTGCTTGATCTGTCGCTGGATCGGGACTTCAAGGCGATCATCTTGCCCCTGGTCGAGAATGTCGGACCAGTAGAGCACGCACAGATCTGCCGCAGGTTTCTCGCCCGCTCATAGTCCTCTTTTTCGGGGTTGGACCATGAAATCCTATTGATTCTAATAGAGTTAACACCTTACATGGCCATTTTCTAAGGCTTAAAGTGTGCTTTTTGGCCCCAAAAACATCGATTTAAGCAAACGCAGATCATTGTGGCCCGTATTATCAATTAAGAAACTGGAGGCCAGCATGAAACTGTTCAGATTTTCTCTAATATTGCTCCTGGGTCTTCTTTCGATCAGCCAGGCTTCCATGCTGGCGGATGATGACATCTCCATCAAGATCGATCGTGTTAGTGATCGCGTGTTGGTACTCAATGGCTCCTTCATGGAAAACAACGTGGTGGCACTGTCGACGGAAAAGGGAATTGTTGTCGTGGATTCGACCGGGATCCCCAGCATCGCGCGAAAGATGCGGGAGATCATCGAGGAGGAGTTCGGCAGGAAAGACTTTGCATATCTCATTAACACGCACTACCACTGGGATCATTCCTGGGGAAACATGGCGTTTCCAGAGGCCAAGACTGTTGCGCACGAACGCTGTGTGGCTCTGATGAAGCGGGATGAAGAAGGGATGGACAACACCATTGCGAGCTTCAAGAGGAACATCCAGAGTAGGAAGGATAGCTTGGCGGATCTCGATCCGGACTCTGAGGATGCCGAGCGCGCCAGGGCCTTTATCGCCGAGGCCACGCTGGCTGTTGCTGATTTTTCGGAGGGATTCAAGATGGTGCCTCCCATGGTCACCTTCGACGATCGGATGAGTTTGGATCTGGGCGACATGACCCTCAACATGGTCTACTTCGGGATGTCTCATTCGAGTGCCGATATCTTCATCCACATTCCCGAGGAGAGATTGCTGCTCACGGGAGACATCTTCCTCGATGGCCGCTGGGTGCCGCTGTTTACGACGGCTGGTGAAATGAACATTCCCCGCTGGATCGAGGTGCTGAACGGCTTGCTCGCAGACGATAACGTCAAACTTGTGATCCCCGGGCACCAGCACTTCTGGCCGCGGGAGAGGCTCGAGATGTGGCGGGATTATATCGTAGAGCTCTGGGAGGGAGTCATTGCCGCTAAGAAGGAAGGCCTGACTGTCCAGCAGGCTGTTGAGCGGTTTCCTCTGGGAGAGAAGTACTATTACCTGAGAGAGTTGGGCCACTCTGATATAGAGCTATTAGAATTTCAAGAGCGCAATGTACACGCCTTCTGGCGCCACGTGAAATAATCTGAGTAAACCAAACAGCTGGGGAATCGTCTTATACTAAAAAGAAATATAAGCAGAGGAGAAATCATGCATAAGAATAGAAGTCTGTCTATCTACATGGGATGCCTGTGTCTTCTGTTGGCGGCTTGTGCACTTGATAAAGCCGAATCGGCGAAGGCTGGATCGGGGCTGGCATCGACGCTGGTTGGGGACCCAGTGTTCTATGTGCCTGCAGAGCCTCCCTCGGCATCTTATACCATTGAGGCATCATGCAGCGTCGACGGCAATGACGTCCCCCTCGATGGGCAAATGGCCATCTTGTTCAAGAACACCACGCGCCGATCCATATCAGTCATTGCTCTCCAATGGATCAATAATCCTCAGAACGCCATCAAGGTATCGGTTGATGGTATCCCGCTTGAGCTGCATCCTGACCAGCCCTCAAGTCCCCTCATCACTTTCTACTCTCTCTCTGAAGCCCTCCCACCGAATCGATCGGTCACCATAGACATCGGTTTCGATATCTCCCTCCAAGCCAGCTCCAATGGCGACATCTCCCGCCAATTCTGGCATCCCAAGCTCTGGTGGGGCGGCCTGCCCACACGCAATTCCTATCGTGTCAAACTCGATCCCCCTGATCCGGGATATAAGGCCGCCTACTCGGGCCGACTGGATCCATCATCAGGCTTTTATGAGAATCCGGGCGTCACAACAAACTTCGGATTCTTCTTCTCAAAGAATGTCCAAGTCGAGGAACGTGATGCAGACGGCGTCCTGGTCCGCGCTCTCTTCACCGAGGATGGCCGCGAGTGCGCCACTCTCTGTATCGAGACCGCCGTGGATGTGATCCAGTTCTACAAAGAGTTTCACGGTACCTTCCCGTTTGAGTCCCTCACGATTATCCCAGGCGCCTCGCGCCCGATGGGTGGCTATCCTTTTGCCTCGGCACTGGTCGTGATACACGGGCAGGAGGCTTTCGAACAAAGGCCGCCCCTCCACTGGAAGTGGATCACAGCCCACGAGATCGGGCATCAGTACTGGGGGGAGTACATCATGTCTGCAGACGAAATTGGCAGCTACACCGATTCGTGGTTTATGATCGGCATGGGCATTTTTGCGGACCGGGCTTATACAGAGTCGCGCGGTCTGGCCGATGACAAGCATGAGTCCTTCTTCAACAGATACATATCCGGTGTCAATGAGTATCTGGACACCACAGCGGATGCGCCGGAATCTCTGAAAGCGCAGCAGAAGTTCGACCGCAACAATATTCTGATCCACGGAAAGGGCTACAGCATCGTGAGCGCCCTGCGCCACTCACTGGGTGACGAGAACTTCGAGCGCCTCTACCTGCGTGCCATCAAAGAGTTCGGAGGCAAACGAATGGGCTACCATGACCTCCAGAGGATGGCCGAAGAGGAGAGCGGCGAGAGCCACCGCTGGTTCTTCGATGCCTGGGTGCGCTCCCCCCGGTATCTCTGTTACGAGATCACCGCACAGGAGTGTACACAGGAAAGCGGCTCTTTTGTCAGCATCGTTACGGTCGAACGCCAAGGAGGGACAGACTCCTTCTCAATGCCCATCGATGTCCAAGCCACCTTTGCGGATGGCACGACCCAGACCGCCTGGATAAACCGCTTCCAGGACAAGATGGATATCCGGTTCGAGAGTACGTCCCAGCTCAAGGGGGCCGTCCTCGATCCTCTGGGCCGGCTGGCACGGCTCGACAAACCTAGGCCCGTGCTTCCCAAAGAACTCCCCGGCCGCATCCGTGGGCTGCCCTACAACGGCGCGTGGGACGATGGCCTCGAGCTCTATCACATGGCTGTCGAACATGATGTCCCGGACCACAACACCTGGTTCAAGCTGGGCATGGTCATTTTCGAGGGAGGCTATCTCGAGGAATCGCTCGAATGCTTCAATCGTGTCTATGAGATGGATACGGACATCGAATATGATTATATGGCCCTCGCCTGGATGGGGAATATCCAGGATGCACAGGGCAATAGGGAAGAGGCGGTCAAGTTCTACCAGCGTGCCCTCGATACGGGCGTCAAGCTTGCCATGCGACACGATCAGTTCGGGATCCAGTCCTCACCTGAGTGGATCGAAGCGCGGCTCGAGGAGCCATACGACTGGTCGACTGTCATCAAGAAGTGATTTTGTCCTTAAACTGCCATTTTTGGGGCAAAAAAGCGCACTTTAAGCCTCAAAAATGGGCCATTTAAGGTGTTAACTCTATTAAAATCAATAGGATTTCGTGGTCCGACCCCGAAATAAAAATTACCGCAGCGACCTGCCAGATGAAGGGGGCAGGTGCATTCATAATAAAAGGGGGGAAAAAAAGGGGACAGGTCCAATTAATTATTAATAAAGAGGAACTGCTCCAACTATGGGCCGAAATTGGACCTGTCCCCTTTACCAGTGAGAAGAATTGAGAAATGATGCGTCTTTCAGGATGAAAGTAGGTCCGGCAAAATGCTCGAATTGACAATGAGATAGATATCATGGTATATACCATATCAGATGCCGAAAGACGTCCTTTTCCTATTCAAAGGGGCCATACCATGAAAACAGCCAGGATTTTCACCAATGGGCGCAGTCAGGCCGTGCGCCTCCCCAAAGAATTTCGCTTCGACAGCGATGAGGTATATGTCAACAAAGTCCAGGGGATCGTCATGCTGATCCCCAAGGATGATCCCTGGATGCCCCTCATAAACAGCCTCGAACACTTTACCGAGGATTTCATGGAGCGAAGAGAACAGCCCGTCGCTCAAGAAAGAGAGGATCTGTGACAGCCTATTTGCTCGATACGAACATTTGTATCTATTTGATCAAAAGGAAGCCTGCTGTTGTGTTGAAACGGCTCAGGGAACATTCCATTTCCGAGATCGGGATCTCCTGCATCACTCTGAGCGAGCTCGAATACGGCATCAACAAGAGCTCTCAGCCCTTCCGCAACCGAATTGCGCTGACAGAATTCCTGGCGCCGCTCGAAATCCTGCCTTTTGATGACGCTGCCGCCCTCGAGTATGGGAAACTGCGCTGTTCTCTCGAGCGCCGCGGAAAGCCGATCGGTGCCATGGACCTCCTGATCGCAGCCCATGCTTTAGCCGGTCAAAGTGTACTCATTACGAACAACGAACGGGAGTTTAAGCGCATCCCAAGTCTCACAGTCCAAAACTGGGCACAGTGAATGCACCTGTCCCCTTCATCTAGATAATTGGACCTGTCCCCATTTCTGTTTGTCCTCATTTCTGTTGTCCCCATTTCTGTGCCTTGACTTAGTCAGCGAATTTCAATCAAATGGAGGCGGTCGTACGAGTGCCTGTCACTCGAATTCCCTTTGTGAGGTCAATATGCCAAATAAAGCCCCAAGGTTTCCAATCGCCCTGACCCTGGTTCTCATCGTCTGTGTCGCATTCGTTCTTTCTGGCTGTTCCCAGGAAGGAGATGCAACAGACGCATCAATTTCCCAGGCCAGAACGCAGGGTCAAGACAAACCCTTCCGCGTCTGTGTCACGACCTATGTCTACAAGACTGTCGGGGATCTCAAGATCAAGGCGGATGTGCACCAGGTTGACGACAACCTCACCAATCCCGTCATCGTCTGGTTCCACGGCGGAGCCCTGATCACAGGAGGACGCGAGAGCCTCCCTGCCTGGCTCAAGGAGAACGCGCTGGCGGCCGGATACGACCTGATCTCCTTCGACTACCGCCTCGCCCCGGAAACCAAGCTCCACGAGATCATCCGCGACCTCGAGGACGCCTTCCGCTGGATCCATGCCCAGGGCCCCGGAATGCTGGATGTGGACACAAGCCGCATGATCGTAGCTGGGGCCTCAGCCGGGGGCTACCTGGCCCTGGCCGCGGGCTTTCGCGTCGAGCCCACCCCCACAGCACTCATAAGCCTCTGGGGCTACGGCGACCTCATCGGCCCCTGGTATAGCGAGCCCAGCACCCATCCCCGCCACAACCAGTCCCAGATGACGGCCGAACAGGCCGAGGAGATCATGTCGCTCCCTCCCATCGCCAATGCACGCGACCGCCAGGGCAATGGCTGGGCCTTCTACCAGTACTGCCGCCAGAACGGCCTGTGGCCCAACCTGGTCTCCGATTTCGACATGGCGACAGAACCGGAAAAATTCTTCCCCTTCATGCCCCTGAAGAATGTCACAGCTGATTACCCGCCAACCCTCCTCGTCCACGGCACGGAGGATTCGGATGTCCCCCACGAACAGTCAGTGCTCATGCAGCAGGAATTCGAAAAACAGGGCGTCGCCCACGAATTCCTGAGCATCGAGGGAGCCGAACACGGCCTGTGGCGCGCCAAGCCAGAGGACACACAGCGCGCTCAGGACACAGTGCTCGCGTTCATCAACAAACACATGAAAAAATAGGGTAATAATCAACAGGAGTACATTGACACTTCTGATCCTAGATAAGAGACAGAGACACGACAGCAGCGTCTAGTTATAGTCAGGTACCCTGGCAATTTCGCGCAGTTTGTCCACAAGCTCTTCAAGTTCCCATTTGTTCAGCTCTTCGAATTCGAAAACATCATCCATGCTAACGAGTGCGCTGATCCCGATCCCGGCCAAACCACCGAGGAGGCCAAAACCTCCGGCTCCCATACCCGCTGCCGCAGTATCACTGAAATTAAAAAATGTGCCAGGATTATCATCATTAACAGCCGCTCCAAATAGCGCTCCTGCCATTGCTCCAACCAGCAGTCCGACTCCTGCATAGTGCAGTGCCTTCGATTTTTTCACGATCCTCAGCACATGGATATCGCTGAATAATACGGACACGTCTGCTCCCGATCTAGAATCCATCAGCAGGAATGATTGCTCTTTTACCGCAATGAGTTCTCCTCCAACTTCCTGTCCTTCCTTTTTCAGGATCATCAGCTCAGCCCCTTTGTCCTCTTTGGCGTAGAGGACTACAGAAAGGGCCAACATAGAAACGACCAGCAACAGTGCCGTGATTTTCTTTTTCATCGCAGCCTCCCTCTAACCAGGAAATAAGAGAGACTCAAGCTGCAGTTGTTAAGATGATGTCAAGAATTTGTCGAATATTCCTTAAAGGGATTCCAGAAACGCAGCTCCACAACTTTTGAATTTCCACATTTCTTTAACGATTTCGACGATTTCCTGATATAGTATTTTTGTAAAATGGCATCGGATGGGGCTGCATGTTCGGTAATCTAAAGCTGGTCCTGCTTCAACACAGGAGATTCCTGGCCATCTTTTTCTTCATTGTCTTCCTCCCCTCCATCATCCTGGCCATTTTCGGGATCAGGGCAATCCAGAACGAGAGATACAAGCTCCGGCATCAGGCCCGCGAGCAGCAGGTGGCCTTTGTCGAAGCGTTTCAGGATGATGTCCTGTCACTTCTCGAGAGAAATTCCTCTAGATTGAGGGAGATCTCCTTGAGCCGGGCCTTCGTGGAGCGTGATTACTCTGAGATACGTGACCTGATTTCACAACGCATGAAAGAGCAGTCCCTCCTCGGGCAGGTTGTGATCTGGGAGCACGGCGAATCCCCCTGGATCCCCGGCCAGCAGGAGCGGCCCGCGTATGCCTCGCCTTTTGTGGTCCCGTCAGAGTGGTCCAAACTCCAGCCCGAGCTAGCCAGGGCCGAGGAGGCCGAGTTCCGGCGCAGGAACTATTCGGAGGCGGCCACACTCTATAGCCGGATCCTCAGCAAGGCAGGGGACCGCCAGGTTCAAGCCTGGATCCAGGGCCGCACAGCACGCTGCCTGGCCAAGCAGGAGAGATTCGAGCAGGCCCTGGAAACCTATCGATTGATCCTCGCCGATCTTCCTTATCTGCACACAGAATCCGGCCGGCCCCTGGGGCCTGCGGTCAGCCTACAGATCCTAGATGTCCTGCGTTCGGCCAACGATCATGAGGGTTTCTTTAGAGAATCGCTCGAGGTCTTTCGACAGCTCGAGCAGAATGCCTGGTCCCTGGACGGCGACCAGGTCGCGTTCTACGTAAACATGCTGCAGGAGCTGATAGAAGAGACGACAGCCGTAAAACCACCTGAATATTCGAATTCGATCGAGAATAGCCAGAATGCGATCGACGCAGATCTGGCCATCTGGCGCAGGGCCGTTTATGTCGGTGACACACTCTTGCCCAGGCTGATTGAACGGCACAACTCCACCAATGATATGGGTAATCAGAATCAAGCTCACAATGATTCCTTTGAATTGGAAGGGAGCGAAGTGCTCAGCCTGATACTCCCCGTGGATCGAGGAAATACCGGGCAGCCAGAAGTTTTCCTCGGTTCCCTCATCCTCGACACAGATATAGTCAACGCTTTCGATCCCAAGGTCGAGGAAAAACGACCTCTCGGCACTTCCCTCATCCTGCGATCCACGATGACCGGGAAGGCCTTCCATGGGAGTGAAACTGGCCAGGCTGTTGCCGATGCCGAAATAGTTGGTGAAACCCCGGCCGCCAATCCCGTCTTCGAGACCTTCTTCCCGGAAAACTTCCCTCCCTGGAAGGTCGAGGTCTATGAGGCGGAAGACTTGTCTGCTGGCCCCTTTCTCTATAAAAACATCTTTTTCTGGACCATACTTGCCCTGCTCGTGATCCTGTTCCTGGGTTCGGGGCTCATCATCCGCACCATCGTGCATGAGGTAAACCTCCTCAACCTGAAATCAGACTTCATCGCCTCTGTGTCCCACGAATTCAAAACCCCGCTCACCGCCATGGGCGCCATCCTGGAGCGCCTCCTGGACGGCGAGGTCAAGGAGCCCCAGAAGGCCCAGGAATACTACAAGATCCTGAGCCACGATTCTGAGCGGCTGAAAAGGCTCGTCAAGAATGTCCTGGACTTCACCAAGATCGAGGAGGGCAAGCGAAAATACCGGATGGCCTCCCTGGATGTAGCCGAGCTGGTCAGCAGAGAGGTTGAAAGCTTCGAGAATGAGAACAAGATAGCAGGCTTCACGGTATCAGTAGAGATCGCAGACGACATCCCCACAGTTGTTGCCGACGAGGAGGCCATGAGCCAGGCCCTGCACAACATCCTCGATAATGCCGCTAAATTTTCCACTCAGGAAAAATCCATTGACCTGGAGGTCCTCCGCAATCAAGACACGGTCGAAATATCCGTGACCGATCAAGGGATAGGGATCCCGGAGAACGAACAGAGGAAGATCTTCGAGAAATTCTTTCGTGGTAAGCAGGCCGCCAGTGTGTCTCCCACCGGAACAGGCCTGGGGCTCACACTGGTCAAACACATCATGACAGCCCACGGAGGGGACATAACGATCCGGAGCACACCGGGAGAGGGCAGCCGCGTCTCCCTGATCTTGCCTATCAACAAAGGAGAATAGAGGACCATGGAAAAGACCATCCTCGTGGTTGAAGACGACGCCGGCATCCGGACCATCCTCCAGGATACACTCGCGTCTCAGGGCTTTCATGTGGCGGCAGCCGACAACGGGGCCCAGGGCCTGGAGATGGCACTGGAACTAAAACCCGACCTCATTGTCCTGGACGTGATGCTCCCACTCATGGACGGCTTCGAAGTCTGCAAGAGGGTCCGCAAAGAGGGCGTCACATCCCCCATCCTGATGCTGACCGTAAAGGACGAGGAAGTGGACAAGGTCCTGGGGCTCGAGCTCGGAGCCGACGACTACGTGACCAAGCCCTTCAGCCTCAAGGAACTCACGGCCCGGGTCAAGGCCCTCCTCCGCCGGGTCGAAGACTATCACGACGAGATGACAGTCTACCGCTTCGGGACCGTAGAGCTCGATTTCAACACCTACGAATCCCGTAAAGACGGCAAGGACCTGGGGCTTACGCCCCTGGAACTCAGGATCCTGAAATTTCTGATCACGCAAAAAGGCAAGGTCATTTCTCGAGATGAATTCCTCGATGCTATCTGGGGTGTAGACAACCTGGCTGTCTCACACAGGACCGTGGACAGCCACATCGCGCACATCCGGAGGAAGATCGAGAGGGATCCCTCCAAGCCTGTCCATATCCTGAGCGTCCACAGCATCGGCTACCGCTTTGTGGGCGACTGATACACATGATATACAGAGCAGAACTATGTGGAAGATCTTTCACACCTTTTCCATATCTCCTAAACACCAGGGCCGGCCTCTCGGCTTATTATGTGAGCATGTCGGTCAAAGGAGATGAGAGATGAAACAAAAACAGACTTTGTGCCTGGTGATTCTTATGGTGGGGGCGACCCTCCTGTTTTCTGCCCCGGTCCAGCAGGAATCGGCCAAGGAGCTCTTCGAGAAAGCGATCTACCTGGAGGAATCCAAGGGTGATCTCGAGGGGGCCATAGGGCTGTTCCAGAAGATCGTAAAAGACTTTCCGGAAGAACGTACGACCGCGGCCCAGTCCCTCTATCACATCGGGATCTGTTATGAAAAGCTTGGCATGAGGGAGTCCCAGAAAGCCTTCCAGAATGTCATCGACAGCTATCCCGATCAGTCAGAGACGGTCAAGCTGGCCCGGGCAAAACTGGCGGCGATATCCAGAACCAAATCCGCAACCAAGGCAGAAGAGCAGGGCTTTAACCTCAAGCAGGTGTGGACAGGGGAAGGTATGGATGCCACGGGTGGGATTTCACCCGATGGCCAATTTCTGGCCTTCACGGACTGGGCTACCGGGGACCTGGCAATACGGGAATTGGCCACAGAGAAAAACCGCCGTATCACCGACAAGGGCCCCTGGACCAAGTCCCAGGGATTCGCCATTTTCGCTAAATGGTCCCGCGACGGACAGTCCATAGTCTACAGCTGGTTCATTCCTGAGGGCGAGTATTTCGAGATACGCGTTGTGGGGCTTAAGGAACTAAAACCCAAGGTCCTCTATGAATCCAACGAAGCAGAATTTGTACATGCCTTTGAATTCCATCCGGACGGGGAACGAGTACTCATCGGCTTTTTCAGGGAAACGATCGATATCGGATTTATGTCCGTGCGGGATGGGAGTCTCCAGATCATAAAGAGCTTTGAGAAAAGAAATGACAACGATGCTCCCTGGGGTTTTGCCCTCTCTCCCGACGGCCGCTTCATCGCTTTTGAAAAACCCTTTCAGCACCAGCCCAATACCAGCGACATCTTCCTGCTCTCCGCAGATGGGACAGAAGAGCGGCGGCTGATCGACCACCCGTCTAGGGATTCAGTTCTAGAATGGAGCTTTGACGGACGCTATCTCCTGTTTCTGAGCGAGAGGACGGGAACCACGGATATGTATGTCATCCGGATCGAGGAAGGAGAGGCAGTGGGAACTCCCACGCTTGTAAAGAGCGGCATCAACGTCATCTATCCTCTCGGGTGTACAAACCAGGGCCAGTTTTTCTATGGTATCCAGAACCTGGCCCGAGACATCTATGCGGCCGAGATCGATGTGGAGGCAGGCCGGTTCCTGGCCCCCCCCGAAAAACAGCCCCTGGTTTACGAGGGCCAAAATGCCTTCCCGGAATATTCACCCGATGGCAGATCCATCGTGTATATTTCTTACCGGGCCAACCTCGCAATGTCCAAGAATGCCCTGTGTATCCGATCGCTGGAAAGCGGCGAGACCAGGGATCTCTACCCTGGGCTGGAAGAATTTGACTACCCCCAGTGGAGGCCGGACGCAAAGGCCATCTCCATGTCCGGGATGGACGAGAAGGATCGGAGCGGGATCTTTCTGATGGACCTGCAATCCGAGGAGGTTTCCCCCCTCGTTTTGGCCCAAGGGTCTGAGAGGATATTTGATCATGTCTGGTCGATCGACGGCAGTACGCTCTTCTTCACCAAATCCAAGGCCCGAAGGAAGCAGCAGATAATGATCTATGCCCTGGACATGGGGACTGGACAGGTCAATATGCTTCCCGGCTCACCCGAGGACGCCAGAATCATCGATGCATCTCCCGATGGCAAGTGGCTTGTTTTTATGAATAGAGATTTCGAGAAATATGCGAAAAAACGCCTGGGGATCATGCCCACAGCGGGAGGTGAGGCGCAGGAACTTTTCAGCTCCAATGTGGCTGGAGATGTGCCCCTCTCACCTGTCTGGACACCCGACGGAAGATATGTCCTTTTCACCTCCAGGAATCTCTTCTCAGCCAACGAGCCATGGGACCTGTGGCGATTTTCCCTGGAAACCAAACAGATGGTGAAGCTGGACATCGAGATCGCGAACATCCGCCATTTGAGCCTCCACCCGGACGGCCGTCGCGTGATCTTTTCTATCGATCGCGATGACCAAAGCGACACAGGAGTCTGGATGATCGAGAATTTTCTGCCCAAAGAGGACAAAAAGAAATAGCCTCAGACCTTAAATGGCTTTTTTGGGGGCAAAAAAGCGCAGAATAAGCCTTAAAAATGGGCCATTTAAGGTGTTAACTCCATTAGGATCAATAGGATTTCGTGGTCCGTCCCCAAACTGAATTAGCAAGCCACATATATGAAAGTTGACATTCAAGGCAGCCATGCGTAATTTTTAGTCAGGGCTCATCTCCCAAGGGAAAAGAATGAAACTAACCCGCAGAGAATTTATTGAAAAAACCGGGGCTGCGGCTTTGGGGATGTATGCCTTGACTCATATACTTTCCGGAAATCCCCCCAGACCAGACCCGGGGATATCCAGTGCGGATGTTGGGTATGGCCCCCTCTTAAAAGACCGCCAGGGTCGGCTCGATCTTCCCAGGGGGTTCAGGTCCAAACTGATCAGCAAAGTAGGCGACAAGATGGACGACGGGTTCTATGTGCCAGGCCTTGCCGACGGCATGGCGGCCTTCCCCGGCCCTGAGGACACAACGATCATTGTGCTCAACCATGAATACCGCATCGGAAACAAAGAATCGGACGGCCCGTTCAAAGGCAGAAATAAGGTGATGGATAAATTCGATATGGATAAGATGTATGATCCGGGCATCGGGACAGCCTGCCTGGGTAGTGTGACCACGCTCGTTTACGACACCAAACGAAAAAAGAAGCTGAGCCAACATCTCAATATGGTGGGGACCTTGGCCAATTGCGGGGCTGCCCCGACGCCATGGAACACGGCCCTCATCTGCGAGGAAAGCTTCGAGACACAGAGGGAAAAACACGGCTACGCGTTCGAGGTCCCGGTGAGCGCTACACCTGAGATCATCAAACCAGAGCCCCTCAAGGCCATGGGGCGTTTCAAGAGGGAAGGGGTAGCCGTCGATCCCAAAACCAATATCATCTATCAGACCGAAGACCAGGTCGACGGCCTGCTGTGCCGTTTTATCGCCGATGATCCCCAGAACCTTTCAGGAGGCGGCCGTTTGCAGTGTCTGGCCGTCGTCGACAAACCGAGGTTCGATACCCGCAACTGGAGGATCCAGAGATTCCCACCCGGAGAAGTGTTTGATGTCCAGTGGATCGATCTGGACAATCCGGATCCTGAGACTGACGATCTGCGTCTGCGAGGCCTTTCCAAGGGCGCTGCTCTCTTTGGGGGCGGTGAAGGTATTTTCCAGCACGGAGACCACATCTATTTCAGCTGCACCAACGGAGGTACCGGAGCAAAGGGGCAGATCTGGAAATACACACCCAGCCCCTATGAAGGCACGGAACGGGAAGGCGAATCAACCGGGAAGCTCGAACTGTTCATCGAGCCAAACGATCCCGAGGTCATGGACCATCCGGACCAACTCACGGTAGCCTCCTTCGGAGATGTTTTCGTTTGTGAAGACGGCAAAGATGAACAATACATGCTCGGCATCTCACCAGAGAAACAGATCTACAAATTTGCCCTTAATGCCCTCAACAATACAGAGTTGTCGGGCGTGTGTTTCTCCCCCGATCAAACCACTATGTTTGTCAATATCCTTGCCTCGGGCCTGACCTTCGCCATCACCGGCCCCTGGGTCTAAGGATTCAGTATGCCGTTTTGTCGCTTTTTTTGTCCCAGAATTCCATGAGAGGTAGACAGGCATCGCGTGCGTATTGTACGGCATCCAGCCCGCACAGCCCCGGATCCTGTTTGATGATGGCGTCATAGATCGCCTTGTCGCTGAAACCGATCGAAGCGGCATCGGCCCGCGAGCATCCATAGAAAAGCCGCGGAATGCGGGCCCAGAAAACAGCCCCCAGACACATGGGGCAGGGCTCGCTGGTCGAATAGATCTGGCAGTCCGACAGATCGAACACTCCCAGCTTTTCGGCGGCCTTCCGGATCGCCTGGATCTCAGCATGCGCTGTTGGGTCCCCGGTGCCTATGACCTCGTTGTGGGCCCGTACTATGATTGTGTCATCCCGCACGACCACCGCGCCGAAGGGCCCACCTTCGTTGGCTTTCATCCCCTTAAACGCCTCTTCGACGGCGGCCTGCATGAATTCAATTTTCATTTGTTCGCCTCCTACTCTAGATAAAACATCGCTCGAGTTCAAGCCTGTTCGCCATGGGAACCGGATATCTGATCACTTCCAAAAACTACTCGTAGCGGAGGCAGTCGGCGGGATTGGCGCGGGAGGCCTTGATGGATTGGTAGCCGATTGTGGCCAGGGCTACACCGAGAGCGAAAAAGGCTGCCAGGGCGAATGTCCAGACCGAGATCAATGTCCGGTAAGCAAAGTTGTTGAGCCAGACCTGCATGGCAAAATAGGCAGTAGGCAGCGCTATCGCATTGGCAACCACGATCCACTTGAGGAAGTCTCTCGTAAGCAGGAAGGTGATCCGGGGCAGGTTCGCCCCCATCACCTTTCGCACCCCGATCTCCTTGGTGCGCTGTTCGATCATGAACGAAGACAGTGCGAAAAGCCCGAGGCAGGAGATAAAGATCGCCAGTATCGTGAAGTAGCTGAAGATCCTTCCCGTCCGTTTATCCGATTGGTAGAGGCCGTTGAGCGAATCATCCAGGAATGAGAAGGCAAAGGGCTGCGCCGGGACGTGCCTCTTGTAGACCTCCTCGGTGAATGCCAAGGATCCGGGGATGTCTCCTCCGCCGATCCGTACGTAAACGAACTGGTCCCGCCGGGGGTCGATCCTGAGGATCAGGGGCTCGATCTCCATGTGCGCGGATTTGAAATTAAAATCTTTGATAACTCCCACAATGGGACCTTTGCGGTTGAAGATTGTCACCGACTTGCCTATCGGATCCTCATACCCAAGGATCTCTGCCAGAGTTTCATTGACAAGAAAGGAGCTGGTGACATCTGATGGAAACTCCCGGGAAAGATCCCGGCCGGCAACGATCTCCATGCCCAGGGTCTTCACATAGTCGTGGTCAATGGAGAATTGATGAACCAGCAGGTGATCATCGGGACCCCTTCCTTCCCAGTAGAAGGTATCTGTCGAATGCACGGTATAGGTGAGCCTGTCGGAGGACCTGGTCACGCCCAATATCCCTGGAGACTGGAGCAGCTCGTCCTTGAAGGCCTGAAAGCCGTTCCCCTGCAGCCCCGACAGCGAGAAATGAATGACGTGTTCTTTATCGAAGCCGAGGTTCCGGTTGCGGACATAGTTCAGCTGGGAGGAGATGATCAAGGTCCCCGCGATAAAGATGATCGACAAAGAGAACTGGAATACAACCAAAGCTTTCCGCAGAAAAGAACTGCGGTAGCCCGAAGTGGATCCTCCCTTGAGCACTTTGATAGGTTGAAAAGCAGAGATGAACAGGGCCGGATAAATGCCGGAAATCACCCCCACGGTAAGAGCGATCCCGACCAGGAACAGCAGGATCCTCATGTCGGTAAAAAGAGAAAATACCAGTGGTTTCCCCGTGAGATTGTTGAATGCCGGCAGGAAGAGTTTGACCAGCACGGCTGCAGACACGGCCGCCAATACGGCGAACAATATGGATTCGCCAAAGAACTGTCGGATGATGTCCGACCGTCTCCCTCCCACGACCTTTCTCATCCCGACTTCCTTGGCCCGGATCGCGGAGCGTGCTGTAGAGAGGTTCATGAAGTTGATGCAGGCGATCAGGATCACGATCAGGGCGACCATGGAGAACACATAGACATAGATCGACCGGTCCTGGGTGGCGCCATAGAGATCGATGGCAAAATAGGAGCGGAGGTGGATGTCCTTCACCGGCTGGAGAAGGAACTTGGTCCCAGACTGCTGCTCGATCTTCTGGAAATATTCGAACACTTCAGCCCCAAGTTTCGCCACGTCGCTGTTTTTCTGCAGCAGGACATAGGTATAGTAGTTGTTATTGTGCCATCCGTTGTTCCACCCGAAGTTTTTCCTGATGAAATCGAAATGTCCCAGGAAATCGAACTTCAGATGCGAATTCTGGGGAACATCTTTCATCACCCCTGTTATGACCATGTCTATGCTGCTGAAAAAGGTGATGGTCTTGCCAATGGGATCCTCGTTACGGAAATATTTCTTCGCCATCCTCTCTGAGATCACTACGGATTCGTTCCCCGGCAGCACCGTTTCCTTATTTCCTTTTAAGAGAGGAAAATCGAACATGTCTAAAAAGGCAGGATCGGCAAAGCAGATGCCGTCCTCGAACAAGGCCTTATCCTGATATTTAACGAGGGCGTTGTTGAAGATCCGCAAGCGCGCAAACTCCAGCACCTCAGGATAGTCAGCCTTGAGGGCCGGTCCGATCAGATCCGGAGTGACCGCAACGGGGAACATGCTGCCGGAGGCGTAGTTCTGGTGTTCCACCACACGGTAGAGTTCGTCGATATTCTCATGAAATCCGTCATAATTGGTCTCATCCCACACCCACAACAGGATGAGGATACACACGGCCATACCCACGGCCAGTCCGAACAGGTTGATGACCGAGAAGGCCTTTTGTCTGAGAATGTTTCGCAGCGCCACCTTGAAATAATTACCAAACATCACGTTCCTCCAATACACTGATTCGAATACAAAAAGTCTCACCGTCTGCAAGACTTGAAAAAAATACCAGGCCCCTGCCCGGATCGTTCCCCTGTCTTCCCGGATGCTGTGATAGGTTTCTTCCAGGTCTCCTGATTTTTCGAGGTAGTGGTCCCATGGCAGAACTCCCCTCAGGAGCCTGTTCAACAGCCGGGAATCCGATGATTTATTCCTGTTCATTGCCTCTACTATGCTTGATTATTTCTCTTTGGTTCAGTCAGCGGTGATCTGAGGGGCTCCCTTCCAGACTTTTTCGTGGGATGCTTTGATCTCAAGCAGCGCCTTCCTGCCAAATCCTGTCAGCTCATAATAATATTTGCTCTTTCCCCCGCGTTCCGAGGAGGGGTCTCCCTTGATCCTCGAGACATACTTCTTTTTGGTCAGTCTCAGCAGGGGTTGATAGATGGAGGCAAACGACCACTCGTCCCCTGTGTCTTTCTGGATCTGTTCGCGGATGCTCACGCCGTAGGCCATGTCTCCCAGCTTGAGGATGGTGACCAGGATGATCTCTTCGGAGCGCGACAGCAGATTCATGGTGCCTCCTGCACATTTATGTCCATTATGGATATTTATCTATACCTATAGACGCATCATGGACAATAAGGTTGCCAAAAAGCGCAGGCTAAGCCTTAAAAATGGGCCCTGTAAGGTGTTAACCCTATTAGATTCAATAGGATTTCGTGGTCCGACCCCGAAATGGTTCCGAAATGGTTTCAGACAGCTTGCATCAAAATAAAAGCTTTACTCACTGATCCCTAACAAGCACAAGCGCAACTTTTTCATTACTACTTGTGTATGTAACCGCATACCAGGAGTTTTTGCGTTCCCGAAAAAACTCGATCGTGCGATTTCCAGTGGGATGTACCCATTGAATTACTGCCAGAAGTACTCCCCCTTCTTCTTTCAATTTCCAGTAGTTTGTTTGTTCCCATAATGGGAAGCCATTATCTTCAAAATCTATTCTAAAACCATCCGTATTCTGTGAACGCTCATTCAAAAGCATGGCCTTTGTCGACCCATAAGGCCTTCCAGAATCATAATAAGTCCCTTTTATTGTCCAAGTTCCCGCCAAAGTTTCCACAGAGACATCATCATAGTTTTGATCTTCACCGCCTTCATTTTCGAACATAGAAGGGATCAGGCTAAGAGCTTTCATTTTATTTTTATCATCCGCGACGAGTTTTCCCTGGAATTCGAATCCTCCTTTTAGCTGTTCGAACATTCCTTCACGACCTTTTGGCCAAGCTCCCTGCTTCTCCCACTTTTCGCCTTCTTGGTACGCATGATCTCTCAATTCCCACCACAATGTCTCCATGTGTTGTTTGTGAGTTTGTTTTAATGGGTCATTTTCAGGCATCTGCAGGACTTTATCCCACTGCAATCTATATACCCAACCCAGGACTACAAAATATTCATCCACAGGCAGATTTAGATTTTGATATTTTCCTACGTGCGTTAAGAAATCTTGCAGCTTCGGAGATATCTGCCCAGCTTGGGTGATCCCTTGCCAGAGGCATACCATGACAACTATACAAAAAATGAAAACAACTTTCCTAAACCCTCTTTCCTTGTTCATCATCATTACCTCGCTTTATCTCAATTTAGTTTTGTTTCTCATTTTTTTTGATTTGGTACGTGCCGCTGGCTACACGTTTTCCATTGATGGACAATTCGATGCGGTAGGTCCCAGCCTCCCATTTTCCTGGCTCTTTCCAGCCCCAGCCTCGTGAATGGTAGGAAGTTGTCCAACCAGCGTGAATTGTTGAGTTGTGTGTCTGGCGGCTCAGGACACTTCCGTCGGGGCCGATATATACGGCATCGATGGCAAAATCGAGTTTACGGCCGGGATCGGCATAATCCAGGTTGAGTTCCCACCAAATCGCCCGGGCCGATGATCTTGAGAATTGGCTGCTGTACTGTCTCTGCTCTTTAGGGACAGCATCAAGGCCTCCCTCATAGAAATCAATGCTTGTGACTCTGCCACGGAGGGAAGGAATTTGGTATGCCGAGGTTATGACTGTCTCACCTCCTGCGCCGGTGATGACAAATGACCCGCTGGTGATTTTTTTCCCGCCGACCACTATATCGACTCTGTAAGTTCCGGGTTTCCATTTCCCGGGTTCGTTCCAGCCCCAGCTGCTATAATGATTCGACGTGCTCCAAGTATCGAGAATATGAGAGCTAGTTGTATTCCTGGCGAACTCGCTGCCGTCAGGGCCGTACCAGACTTCATCTATGGCAAATTCGAGCCTGCGGCCGGGAGCAGGGTGGGAAAGATTTAGCTCCCAATATATGAAGCGGGAGCTTGAGGAGGAAAAACTGTTTTGATAATTTCTTTGGTCATCAGCGACCCCACCTTGGCCGCCCTCAAAGATTTTAAGTTGGGTCACAACTCCTTTCAGGGAAGGTATATATATTGTTGGAGCGGATGGCCTGGGTAAACTATTTTGTTGGATAAAGCCGTCCCGGTCACTGCTGCTCAGCGGCTGACTTGGTCCCTGCCTGCAGTTAAATGCACTAAGTGGTGCCGTAAGGCCGGATGAAACAAATAGCAGCACAAGTAACATATTGATAAAAATTATAGGAGTTAATCTAAGAATACGCGTTGTCACCAGCAGTTCTCCCTATTCACAAATCGTCTATTTACGTCATACTATAAAAAGAAATAGAATAAAACAACAAGGAAATAGGGCAAATTTCCACTGACCCGCCCCCGAAAATGCGTCCGGTTCGTAAGCTCCGGAACCCCGACACGCCCCTCTTGCATCGGCAGCACTAGGGTTTTACAATGGAGGCCGTAGGAGGGATTCTATGAACGACATACCGCGACGGGATTTTCTGAAGACACTTCTGGCCGGAATTCCGGCTTTTGCCCTGGATTGGGATTCCTTTCCCCTTAAAACCTCACAGGAAGCCCAAAAGGGCGGATATGATGCCGTGATCATCGGGGCGGGCCTGGGCGGCCTGAGCTGTGCCGCAGCTTTTGCACGGCAGGGATTCAAGCCCCTGGTGCTGGAGCAGCACCGTGTGCCCGGCGGCTATGCCACCACATTTAAACGCCCCGGCGGGTTCGTGTTTGACGTCTCGCTCCACTCCACCTCGGTAGGGGAACGTAACGGTGTGCTCAACCTGATCCCCGGCTTCCCTGAGATAGAGGACGTGGAATTCGTGCCTCACAAAACCCTCTACCGGGCGATCTTCCCCAAGCACGATATCCGTGTCCCTCACAAAGACGTCGCCGGCTATGTAAATACCCTGCAGAAACACTTCCCCGATGAGGCCCCAAATATCGCGGCGCTGTTCCAGGACATGCAGGGCTACGTTGATGATCTCGACCGATATTCTCAGGCCGGCGGAAAGGTGGACATGAGCCGCTTCCCCAAGGATTTCCCCACCCTGTTCAAGAATTTCAACCGGACCTGGGGAGCCATGATGTCGGAACACATCAAGGACCCCAAACTGCAGGCTATCGTTTCCGCGCTCTGGGGATATTACGGGCTGCCCCCCTCTCAACTGGCAAGCCTCTACTATGCCATGCCCACCATCGGATACTTGAAAGACGGCGGGTACTATCCCATCGGCCGTTCCCAGAAGATAAGCGACGCACTAATGGAGTTTATCCGCAGCCGCGGGGGAGAGGTCAAGCTCAGGACCCGGGTGGAACAGATCCTGGTCAAGGACCAGGCCGCTTATGGGGTGAAAACAGCGGACGGGACAGAATACAAAGGCAGGGTAATCGTGTCCAACGCCAATGCCTACGACACCTTCCACACATTTATGGACGAGCAGGAAACCCTCAAGAAATATCTGGCCCGCATGGACACCTTCACTACCAGCCTATCCAGTTTCCAGGTCTGGCTGGGACTCAAAAAAGACCTTGTCGGCGAGGTGGGGCTCCAGGACACCGAGATCTTCCATATCCCCGGCTACGATGTGGAAGCCGATTACACAAACAACCTGGAAGCCCGCGTGGATAACGGGGGATTCGGGCTCACTATCTACGACAACCTCTATCCCGAGTACTCGCCCAAGGGGAAAAATACGCTCAATATTATGTCTCTGCAGGGATACGATCCCTGGAAAAAGTATGAGGCCGACTATTTCCAAGGCAGCAAAAAGGCCTACCGGGCGGAAAAGGAGCGCATGGCCGACATTCTGATCCGTCAGGTGGAAAAGGTCCTGCTGCCGGGGCTGACAGAGGCCATCGAGATCAAGGAGATCGCCACACCCCTGACCAATGTGCGCTACACCAGCAACTATCGGGGCGCCATCTACGGGTGGGATCAGACGGTGGCTAACTCCATGCCGAGGCGCCTGGGACACAAAACGCCCATCCAGAACCTCTTTCTCTCCGGCGCCTGGACCCAGCCCGGCGGGGGATACGGTGCCTGCCTCCCCAGCGGGCTGCAGTGTTTCGGCGAGATCATGCAAGAGTGGAAGGGCTGATGCCTCGGCTTAAATTATCGCGATAACATTCACTTGGTGAGGGCGTCAGATTTTTCCGCCTCGGTCTTTGTCTTTCGCTTCAGCTCCTCGATAAGATTTTCCATGATCCAGGCCTCGGATGTGTTCGATGAGCCGACACGGCCTGTGAAAGCAAATCTACGCCCATTCGGGTGGAACGCTATCCCAAAAGACGAATGATTGCGCCTATACACCGTCTCCGCGGGGCCTCCGGAAGCCGCCGAGATCCGCTGGACGCTCCAGGAGTGCTCATCCTGCTTATCCTTGACCATGTAGTAGATAAATTTTCCGTCCGGTGCCCAGGTATGACCCACGAATCCTCCCGTATACTGTATGAATTCGTGGATCCGGCGTGCGGGACCTCCATCCAAGGGCTGCAAAAGAAGGACGCACTGGGAAGGACCTGAAAGGGAGGGGGCTATGATGATGGACAAGGTCTTCTCGTCCGGCGATAGGGCAATGTGCTTGATGCGCTGTCCTTCCGGCGCACGAAAGACTTGCTTTTCGTCCCGGCCGTCCAATCCGATGCGCATCACACTGTTGGGAGACTGTGGGCCGCCAAAGGCGAAATAGACGGAATCGGTTGTCCTGGCGCACTCAGACCAGCCGAGTCCATAACCCTCAGCCGCCCATTTGATATTTGTTTTGCTGAGGCTGGAAAGATCCACGCGAAAAAGTCCCCTGACATTTCCCTCCTCCCCCCTGCGCCGGCCGGTCAGCACGATCGACTGTCCATCTCCTGCCCAGCAGGGATCGCTCACATGATACAGATGGAACTCACTGAAATCTACGACCAGCGGAGGAGCGTTTTTGTCTTGGAGTGATTGTACCACCAGTGAGTCGGCTACATGTGTCCGAGACCGGATTCCGCGATAGGCCACATATGCGATTCTCTTTCCGTCGGGCGAAAAACTCGCATCCATGGTCGTCCCTTCCCAACGGGAGGAGAGCCGACTCGGCTCGCCAAGAACTTTTTGTGTGCCGGGATCGAAGTCGGCAAGGAAGATATCGTCTGTTACAGTGCTGACCGCATAGTAAAGCGATCCGTCGTTGGTGAAGTTGAGCGGCCAGAATCGACGAAGTCCCTGCTTGATAAGCAGGGGCTGTCCCTCGGCCTTTCCTTCTTGGAGCCGCACTCCCCAAAGGTCCAAGCTGCCCCGACGGTTGCTCGTAAAGAGCAGCCAATCCGTGCCGGGAAGGATGCCGACTACCATATCGTCGGCGGGATGTTCGACAATCGTCGTACTCTCGCCTGATTCTAAATCGTACAGATAGATATCGTCTGGATTCCATTTTCCGTCGGAAGGACGGGAGTATAGGATGGAATCCCCGCTTGGAGTGAACCGATATCCGCCTCCCAGGCTTCCCGAAGGCAATTCCAGCGTTTCCACAGCACCGGTGGCAACATTGATCAGAGCCCGGTCCATGACCGGGCCGCCCACCTGAAGTCCGCACAGGATGTGCGAACCGTCGGGAGACCAGTCCCAGGGCCAGAGGTATCGCTCATCTTTGAAGACCGTCCTCGGCGGAGTGCCCTTGTCTAAAGACACCACCCTCAACTCGGAACTGCCTTCTTCCCCCGGATCCCACATGTTCCAGGTATAGGAGACCTGCCGGCTGTCCGGGGACCAGATCAGATTTTCCGGATACCGCTCGACCTCTCCCCAGGAGCCGGTCTTGGTCAGGGCCCGGGTTGTGTCTGTGGCTATTTCATAGACCGCAACATTGGCCGTTTCCCAATCGATATAGGCCAGATACCTCCCATCGGGGGATGGATCTCCATACATGTCCATGTGCGGCACGCTTCGAATGGTCAGCCTGGAATCTTTGGGGTGAGCAGCCGCCGGGGCTCTCAGAACCGCCAAGCGGTCCCTGGCCCTGGATGCGAATTCCGGTTGATCGGTGTATTTGCTCAGCACTGCCTCGTAGGCCTTCTGTGCCTCTTTCCGACCCAGGCTTTCATAACACATCCCGATGCGGAACTGTGCCTGAGCTGCCAGCGGACGATTGTCCGGAAATGCGGCGAGCAGTTTTTTGTAGGTAGCGATCGCCGCCTCGAGATCCCCCTCCACCTCTTCTTGATGAAGAGCCTCACCCAGAAGAACGTCTGCGGATTGGGATTGTTGCACCGCTGAGCTGCCCATGGAAAGGACAACTGCCAGCACCAGGAAAATAATTGGATAATAACTTGTTCTTTTCATTTTATTGCCTCCCGATCTCAAAGACATAATGAGGGAAAAATCCTTCCCTTGCTTTAAGGTCGGGTCAAAGCTCGTTCAAGTTTGGGTCAAGACGGCCCCTTCCGCCAGGGCGTCTTACCCATCAAAGCGGTACCCCAAGCCGCGGACGCCTATCAGATGGCGCGGTTTCCGGGGATTGTCCTCGATCTTGCTGCGGAGGTTATTGACGTGTGTGTAGATCACTCGGTCGGTCAGTGCGATATCAGGACCCCAGACCTCCTGCAGGAGCTGGTCGATCGTAAGCACCTGTCCCCGGTGTTGCAGGAAAACCCGCAGCAGTTTGAGCTCCGTGGCTGTCAGGTCTATCTTCTCTCCTTTCCGTAAGACCTCGAACCTGCCGAAATCGACAGTGATATCGGCAAAACGATATATGTCTCCAGGCTTGGGACTTTCCCGGCCCCGCCTCAGTACGGCCTTGATGCGAGCGAAAAGTTCGCGCCTGCTGAATGGTTTTGTGATGTAATCATCGGCGCCCAGTTCCAGGCCCACGACCTTGTCCACTTCCTGTCCTTTTGCGGTCAACATGATGATCGGCGTGCGGATCCCTTTCTGGCGTGCCTCTTTACAGATGTCAAAACCGTCCCTCCCCGGCAGCATGACGTCGAGCAGGATGAGATCAAACTCTCCAGCGAGGATTCTCTTTATGGCCGCTTCCCCTTCATCGACGACCTCAACGGAGTATCCTTCCATTTCCAGGTCATCCTGAAGTCCTGTCGCGATCGTAGGTTCGTCTTCCACCACCAGGATTCGCTCCTTCATCTCATGTCCCTCCAGTGATCTGCTCGATAGGCAGCTGGATGGAGAATGTGCTGCCCTCATTCACTCTGCTCTCGCACTCCACAGTGCCCCCATGGGCTGTTACGATGTGTTTGACAAGGCTCAGCCCGAGTCCCGCACCCTTGATCCGTCTGGAAACCTCACCTTCGGTTCGGTAGAATCGATCGAAGATGTGCCGCTGCTCCGCCTCAGAGATCCCGATTCCCTGGTCCTTGACACAAATTTTGACCTCTTTGCCCTCCACCCCAGCGTCGAGCCGGACAACCTTGCTGCCAGGGGAGTACTTCACCGCATTGTCGAGCAGGTTGCGGACAGCAGATCCCAGCGCTTCCGGATCGGCGGAAATCAATGGAAGTCCATCCGGTATCTGTGTGATGACTTCCACTTCGGCCCCGGCGATCTCTGCCTCAAAATCGGCGACCAGCTCCCGCAGCCAGGGGGAGGTGTCCAATGAAACGAACCGGTACTCTTTGCGGCCTTCTTCCATTCGGGCAAAGTCGAGGATATTCTCTACCAGACGCGTCAGCCTGTCGCTTTCCCGAACGATCATCCGATAGTACTCTAGCTTCTTTTCTTTATCAGCCGCACGTCCGTCCAGCAGCATCTCGCCCAGATGCCGGATCCCTGTCAACGGGGAGCGGAACTCATGGGATACCGTCGAGACAAAGTCTGCGCGCATCCTTGCGATCTTGAGTTCCTGTTTCACGATCCGCACCGTGATATAGCTGCCGAAGACCAGAAGCGCCACCACAAAAACCAGTATGGCCAATGAAAGGGTCTGCCTTTGCCTCATGTCCCGATAGATCGACGCCGGCTGTCTGGGCCATACCTGCAGGAGCCAGGGGGATCCATCGATCCGGATCTCGTGTTTGACAGCGAACGGCTGTGCTTCGGCCGGGATGTCTCCGATGACGGCATGTCCATCCGGGGAGAAGAGAACGGCATCGATATCTTTTTCCTGAGCGGCAGTAATTTTGGGCCACCAGTAAGACTCCAGGAAGCTGCCGGACAGGATCAGGGCTGTAAAAGGATCGGTATCCCAGAAAACGATGTGCACATCGGTGTCTCCGGGCAGCACTCTCCCGGGTTCGTTAAGCAGTTTCTCGATCGCCAGGGATAGAGAGAGTTTGCGCTCCTCGGCTTTTTGAAGAGCGCTAAAGTCTTCCGTGTCGATCCCGCTGTCCCGGCACCAGGAAAGGCAGCGGTCGGAATAGTAGAGGTACCGCGGCCTTGGGATCGTCCATCTCCCTTCCACGAGATCGCGGTACAGAGACAGCGCTCTGGACGCCAGTTCAGATTCGTCCCCGCGCTCGGCGGCCAGGGCGCACAATTCGGATCGGGCGATGAGATCCGACGGCAGGCCGTTGATCGGAACCGGATCAAGCTTCTCCAGATCCTGGTAGGCGAGGGCGGCTTCCTCGAGCTGGCCTGCTTTGCGTAAGGTCCTGGCAAATCTCTGAAGCACCAGCGGCCGCAGCGCAGCATCGGGCGATCTCAACAGATCCCGGTACACACGGATGGCCTGGCCGTATTCCTGCCGGCCAATCTCAAGCGACTCGGCCTCTGCCAGTTCAGCAGGAAGTTGGAGGGGGGGATTTTGCTGTTCCCGTTCATGCAAAGGAAGAAACAGCACCGAACCGGTGGGGGACACCTCGAGACCGTCCTTGGATACCGATACTATCGTGCCCCACCCGGGCTGCAATAGATCCTGACTTCCTACCCCCAACAAAGCGGCCGCATCGATCTTTCCCTCCCTTGCTGATCCCTGGACGATCTCCTGCCAGCGGCTGAACTCGGAGCCTATGTCGCGGCCGATCTCGCCCGCCGTTCTTTCCATGCGCTCGCGGGTGCGCTGCCGGCCCAGCTGACCCTCCTGCCGCAGCACTTGCAGCGCAAAGACGCCCAGAAGGATCCCCGGCAGCAGGATGAAGACCGAAAAGATCCCTATGAGTTTCCGGCTCGATCCCCTCAAAAAATGCGATGGGGCCGGACGTTGAGGCAGAGGCTTTCGCATTAGGACTCTATGAGCAGAGTAGCACCTTACTGGGGGAAATTGCTTTCGCGCTGGGTCAAGGTTTGGTCAAGATTTGGTCAAGAAGAGAATTCCCTTGCCAACCATATCACCGGCTGCTTTGGGGTGTCAAGGATACAGGTGATTATTGACGAACACACACAGGAATGTTATCCATAATTGTCACCTGGCGCATGAGGCATCAGGATATTTTTGATCAAGAATATATTAGAATTGCAACGGAGTTAAGACGATGAAGAGACTGACAGCGGCTATATTTTTGAACCTGCTTATATATTCGAGCATATATGGCCTGCAAACCAAGTCCTCCATGTTTTTCGACTATGAAAGCGCTGAGTCCATGATGAAAGTGATTTTGGCCCTTCATGATTTGGAAGGAACCGCAAGCATAGAGAAATTATTGGATGAGTCATTAAAATTCAAAGCCTATCAAGTCAGTCACGACCGCAATACGAGTCCAGAAAGATCCAAAGAAAACCAGGTCACCCTCTCTCAGTTCAGAAGTTTTATGTTGAGTCTTTCAGGAGATAAAGTCGACACTCGGGGCAATAGAAGGCTGGACATTACCTTGCCCTTGTATCAGGATGCCATCAAAAATCCCGACAAATTTCAAAAGGCTCTTCAGGTAATCAAATCCTCACCTTCAGTCCGTTTTCAAGACGCGTATAAAATCGCTCTCTCCTGGCTGCCAACAGAGGTAGACTTTAAAATCTATGCATGGATATTATTTGATATTGGAGGCAGCGGCGCCTGGGCTTTTCAAACCAAGGATGGAGCGCAGAACATTGGTTTTAATCTTCTGTACATGCTGGATGAAAACGGAGAAGTCGATCAGGAATTGTTCTTAGGGATTCTGGCACATGAAATACATCATCTGGGTTTGCCCTTGTCGAGCTATTTCAAGGCCATAAATTATGACAACTTGAAAGAAACGTCTCGTTTAAGATTGTATTCAGATTATATGCAGAATTTCATTTCCGAGGGGATGGCGCAAAAATTCTGTAACAATGCCCCAGGAGTTGTCTCCGAAACCCTATCCGGAAAAGGCTTTTGCTGCAACGCAGTTGAACCTCAAAGATTGGGAGTATTTTCAACAGCAGCTGGAAGAGATTCACAGCCATGCTGTCCAGGATCTGAGAAAAATACTGAGTGGCCAGGCATCAAATGTGGAAAAATACGAATCGGACTATAGCGATTATTGGACTTGGGCGGCCGGCGAAAAGGAGGGCAGAGAATTCACGCTGGGAAGGCAGTATTACTATGGAACAGAGTTGGTTGGTGTTATAAATGCCGCGTTTGGAAGAGAAGCCCTGCTGGATAGCCTTTTAGACCTCAGGAAGTTTTTGCTTCTTTATAATCAGAGCGTAAAGAAACTTCGCCCCAACGACTTTGAACGATATCTATTCCCCGAGGATGCCATTAGGATGACACAGGAATTATGAGCCTGACACTGCTTTGTTGCGCTGGCCTTAGAAGAAAAGAACGGAGCTAAGGCGTCTGCTGTTTCTTCAGATCATCCAGCTGCGTTTGGAAAGAAACCGCCATCTCCGGTCGACCCCATTCCTCATATAAACGTACCACAAGCTCGAGGGAATAGACCTTGGTCTTTTGGGACGCATAAGGGCTGTCCAAAATTCCGCGACTGCTTTCTATAAGATATGATTCTGCTTCTTCAAATCTCTGCTGTTTCAGAAGACATTCTCCCAGTGAGCACATGGGGGAGTAGACTCTCTGGCTTTCGGCATTGGCCGGCAGCCTGAAGATCTCCATCGCTTCCCTCAGATGAAGTTCCGCCTCTGGAAACCGCTTCTGCCCCATGAGAGAAGCTGCCAGGTGTTCGAGACTATTCCCGATAAAATGATGGTCTTCGGCAAGCTGATGCCTGCGGCCTTCCAGGCATGTTCGATGATATTCCTCTGCGGTGCCATAGTTGCCGAGCCTTTCCTGAATATTGCCCATTGTGGACAGAGTCTCTAGAGTTTTCAGGTGGCTGGGACCCAGAATACTGCGCTGGCTCTCCAAAGTGGTCCGGATATATTCTTCGGCTTCAGCGATCTTATCTTGTGCGAATAGGATTTCGCCCATCAGGTTCATGGATTCGAGGGTATCAGGATGGTCATCCCCAAATATCTTTTTTCTCAGATCCAGAGCATTCAATAAGTTGTCCTCTGCCTCGCCCAGTTTGTGTTGATTCAATAGAATGAGCCCCAGGTTACTAAAAGACTCCAGAGTTTCCGGGTGGTCATCGCCGAGATGATGCCTGCTGATTGTCAGTGCTTCTCTATATATGTTCTCAGCTTCCTCAAATTTCTCCTGACTCCAGAGAACGGCCCCTATGTTGTTCAGCGGTGATGCAAGCTCCTTGCTCCCATCTCCGTACAGACGTCGCGCCTCTTCCAGTGCTTCACGGAAATACACTTCGGCCTCCGCGACCTTGCCTTGAGACCACAGTGCTCCTCCTAAATTATTCAAAGATGGAAATTTCGACTTATTATTGATCCCCAACACCCTGCGACGGAACTCCAAAACTTCTCGAAAACAGGCTTCGGCCTCTGGATATTTACCCTGTGCATAGAGAAGGGCACCAAGTGTGCTCAAAGATGCGATGGTGTCAGAGTGATCATTCCCCAGCACACGGCGGCGGATTTCGAGCGATTTCTCGATCAAGGGCTGCGCTTGAGAGAACAGACCTAAGGCCATGTACACATCTCCCAGCGTAACGAGCAGCCGCGCCTGGATCTCCGGCTGGTCAGACAACTCCAGTGTGATTTTATTTGCGCCCTTATCCAGAATCTTGCGGGCCGTGATGCTATTGCCGCGTGCCTCGCCCGGATCCGAGACCCTGAACAAGTCCACCAGAAAATCAGAAACCGCCTGCGCAGCCTTGGCTTCTTCAGTGGCAATTTTTTCCGCTCTGGTCGCTTTCAATAGACCGATGCTGGTACCGGTGATACCCCCGAAAATCAATATCATCATCACAGCTGCAGCGCCCACTCCCAATCTGTGCCGCCGGATATATTTTCTGATACGGTAGATCCGGCTCGGCGGCCCGGCCAGAACCGGCTCATGTTTCAGGTACCGCTCGATATCCGCGCCTAATTCGGAGGCCGACGCATACCGCCGGGTTCTATCCTTGGCCATGGCCTTGATGGTCACCCAGTCGAGATCTCCCTTCAGTTCGCGAAGCAGGGAATTGAGGTCGGTTTTCCTCCTGTCGATAATGTCAGATTGGGTGTCGGCGAGACCGCTCAACCGGGTGCTGGCCTTGGGTGGCTCTTTCTCGCGGATAATACGTTGAATCTCGCTGATACCGGCCTTGCGGAGTGACTCGGGATCAAAGGGAAGTACCCCGACCATAAGCTCGTAAAGGATGACTCCCAAAGCATATATGTCTGTTCGGGAATCGACATCCAACCCCGACATTTCAGCCTGTTCCGGGCTCATATACTCGGGTGTTCCGATCAATTGCCCCTGCATTGTGAAGAGCGTCTGCTCAGCCAGACGCTGATCCGTCGCTTTGGCGATACCGAAATCGATGATCCTGGGTACGGCTTTGTCTGCATGCACTTCAACCAGAATATTGGAGGGTTTGAGATCGCGATGGATCACTCCCTTTTGATGGGCGTGCTGAACGGCCTGACATACTTCGATGAACAATTCCAATCGTTCCCGAGTGGTCAGTTTGTGTTTATCACAGTAGAGTGTGATGGGGATCCCACGCACAAGTTCCATCACGAAGTAGGGTCGCCCGGTCTCCGTGGCGCCGCCGTCGAAGACCTTGGCAATATTGGGGTGATCCATAAGAGCCAGGGTCTGTCGCTCAGCTTTGAAGCGAGAGACAACTTGTCTGGTATCCATCCCCAGCTTGATGATCTTGAGAGCAATGGTTCTTTTTACAGGCTGGATTTGCTCGGCTTTGTATACCACTCCCATCCCGCCGCTCCCGATCTCTTCGATCAACTTATATTTATCCGAGATGATCTCTCCTACTGTTGAGTCATGTGCAGGAGGCTTGACTGTTCGGGTCAGCGCGGGAACAGGCATGAGCTCCGAACCACATTCCCTGCAAATCTTGGAATCCGATGGAATATCCGCCTGGCAATTTGGACATTTCATTGTCATTTCCCCATCCTCGATTATATGTAGCATATGGATTTTTAAGCCGTCAGTCAAACTAGATTCATCAGCATTTTTTACTAAACATGGCTACTGCTGATACCGATTTATTTCAGGATACATCGTCAAATGATTCGATTAATCGCCCTGATTTATTTATCCAGGATTCTGCTTTTTTTAATTAATCCGATTTAAGTTTTCCATCAAGTATTTTAGCGATGGATCTTTATACAATTTCCTCTAGTGCTATGGAGTATTTTATGTATTTTTTCGATGGAATATTGCTGCTGAATCTGATAGCCTCGGATTGGCATTAATAATCATGAACGATCCCATCCAGTTTTTTTCATGATCACTGTCGATATCTATGAATAAACCAGGCTTATGAGGAGGAGTCCAATGATGCGTCAAAAACGTTTGATCCTTTCCCTGATTTTGCTGGTATCGGTCTTTATGGCCGGGCATTTAGCTTTCGCGGAATCGCTGAAGGGATACTATCGATTTCCGGCCCTGCAGGGAGATCTGATCGTATTTTCAGCGGAAGGGGATCTTTGGACCGTGAGTGCGGACGGAGGAACGGCCCAGCGCCTGACAACACACCCCGGAGAAGAGACGCACCCCGCGATATCTCCCGACGGACGCACCCTGGCTTTTACAGCCGCCTATGAAGGCCCCTCCGAAGTCTACACCATGCCCATAGAGGGAGGCGTCCCCACCAGATGGACCTATGAGTCCAGCACTTCCACTGTGGTCGGCTTTACTGCCGACGGGCGCCTGCTCTACACCACTTCGGCCTATTCCACGCTGCCCAATCCTCAATTGGTCGCTCTCGATCTTGAGACCGGAAAAACCGCTCTCCTCCCGCTCCACCAGGCCAGCGACGGCTCCTATGACGATACAGGGCGGACCCTCTATTTCGCGCGCCCGGGATTTCATAACAACAACACCAAGCGCTACCAGGGAGGCACAGCCAGGAACATCTGGAAATTCACGGAAGGCGGACAGGAAGCCGTCAACCTGACCTCCGATTTCGATGGGGAAAATTTTGCCCCCATGTGGTGGAACGGCCGGGTGTACTATGTCTGCGACCGGGACGGGACCTGGAATATCTGGTCGATGGACCCGGACGGCAAAGATCTCAAACAGCATACCTCTCACAGCGGATGGGAGGTGAAGTCCCCCCGGCTGAACAACGGGAGGATCGTCTACCAGTTGGGCGCGGATCTCCATATGGTCGAATTAAGCGGCAACCAAGACCAGGTGATCCCGATCACCCTGGCTTCCGACTTCGATCAGCTGCGGGAAAAATGGGACCATGAGCCGCTCAATTATCTGACCTCTGTCCATGTCCATCCCTCAGGCGACAGCATCGTCCTGACCGCCCGCGGCCGGGTCTTTGTCGCTCCCTCCGGAGAAGGGCGCCTGGTCCGGGCCTCCTACAAGGAGGGCATACGCTACCGGGATGCGGTCTTTATGCCCGACGGCAAGTCTGTGCTCGCCCTGTCCGATGAGAGCGGCGAATTCGAATTCGTTCAAATGCCTGCCAACGGCATCGGAGAGGAAAAGGCTCTGACCGACAACGGCGAGATACTCCGCTATCAGGGTGTTCCTTCCCCTGGCGGCAAGTGGATCGCCTTTTCTGATAAAAACAATGACCTGTGGCTCATGGACGCAGCCGGCGGCCAGCAGAAAAAGATCTCGATGAACAGAGAAGGCGTGGCGGGTGTCGCCTGGTCTCCAGACAGCAAGTGGCTGACCTACGGCCAGAGAGCCCTCAACGCATTCCTCCAAATCCATCTGTATCAGATCGAGACAGGCAAGCAGGTTTCCTTGACCTCGGATCGGATGAACAGCTCGAGCCCGGCCTGGAGCCCGGACGGAAAATTCATATATTATCTCTCCGACCGGAACCTGCGCTCGGTGGTCGGCAGCCCCTGGGGGACAAGGCAGCCGGAACCGTTCTTCAATGCGCCCTATAAGATCTATGCCCTTTCCCTGCGCAAAGGAGTGAGTTCTCCTTTTAAGCCTGAAGATGAGCTTTCGCGCACCCCTGTTCCTGAGAAAAAAGCGGAGCCCAAGGCAAAGACTGCTGTATCCGTGCAGATCGATCTCGAAGGGATCGAGCGGCGGATCCGCGAAGTGCCCGTCAGTCCCGGCAACTACTCCGCGCTCCAGGTGAATGACAAGGCCCTGTTCTGGATCGAGTACGGGCTGGGCTATGGCCCTGCTACCCTGAAGGCGGTGAAGATAGGAAACAAGGATATCAAGGTCGAAACCGTCCTGGACGGTGTCCGGAGTTTCGAACTGACGCAGGACGGAAAAAAACTTATGGCTCGAAAAGGCAGCGACTATTTCGTGGTGGATGCTGCCCCAAGGAAGATCAGCGATTTCGGAAAATCGAAAGTCGACCTCGCAAATCTGAGCTTTTCCCTGGATACCAAAGAGGATTTCCGGCAGCTCTTTATCGATGCCTGGCGCATGGAGCGGGACTATTTCTGGGATCCGGGGATGCACGGCCTGGACTGGGATGCCATGCTGGAGAAATACCTCCCCGTGGTGGATCGAGTGACGACCAGAAGGGAGCTGAACGACCTGATCGGGGAGCTGATGGGAGAGCTCTCGGCCCTGCATGTCAGTGTCCGCGGAGGCGACCAGAGGCAGGGAGCGGATCCGGTTCGGGTGGCCAGCCTTGGTGCCCGCCTGGTTCGGGATGATGCGGCAGGCGGATTCCGGATCGATTACATCTATCAATCCGATCCTGACTATCCCAATGAGCTTTCCCCCCTGGCCGATCCCGATCTCGATATCAGTGAAGGAGATGTGATCGTCAGCATAAATGGGCAAGAGACCCTGTTGGTCCCGCATCCCAACGCCCTGCTCAGGAATCAGGCCGGACAGCAGGTCCTGATCGGCTATAAATCAGGGAAAGACGGATCCGAGCACCAGGCCGTGGTTGTCCCCCTCGGAAATGATTCCGGGCTCAGATACAGCGACTGGGAGTATACGCGCCGGCTCAAAGTCGAGGAAGACGGCAAAGGGGACATCGGATATGTCCACCTCCGCGCCATGGGAGGCGGAAATATCACGGAATGGTACCGCAATTTTTATCCGGTCTTTAATCGCAAGGGCTTGGTCATCGATGTGCGCCACAACCGCGGCGGCAATATCGATGCCTTCATCCTGGAAAAGCTGATGCGAAAGGCCTGGTTCTACTGGAAAGACCGGGTTGGCCAGCCCACCTGGAATATGCACTATGCTTTCCGGGGCCACATGGTGGTGCTGTGTGATGAAAATACCGCCTCCGACGGAGAAGCCTTTGCGGAAGGATTCCGGAGATTGGGCATGGGCAAAGTCATCGGAACCCGGACCTGGGGCGGAGAGATCTGGCTCGGAAGCAGCAACCGTCTGACGGATGGGGGATTGGCCAGGGCACCGCAGACCGGGGTCTATGGGCCGGAAGGAATATGGCTGATCGAGGGACACGGAGTCGATCCCGATATCATCGTGGATAATCTGCCCCACTCGACATTTCAAGGACAAGACGCCCAACTTGATGCCGCCATCGCACACCTGAAAGAGCTGATCCAGAAGTATCCGGTGGATGTCCCCGAGCCTCCGCCTTATCCGAATAAGACGTTTAAGAAAAAGAAATAAGCTCGAATTAGGGATCTATATTAGTCTGGTCCTCAGCTGGGATCCATTGTGCTGGCGATTTTTTAGTTTCGCCTCACAACAACCAGCGTCATGTCATCCCACGGATCGATTCCTTCTGTGAATATCTCCACTCCTGTAATTATTGTTTCCAATAGCTCTGCTGCCGCAGCCCCCCGATGCTTCTTCACCAATTCGATCAATTTGTCCTCTGTGTATTCCTGATTCTCCCTGTTCCGGCACTCGGTGATTCCATCCGTGTAGAACACCGCTGTGTCCCCAGGTTCCAGAAATATTGATTTCGCTCCATATTTTTCCGAAGGAAGCATGCCCAAACACAGTCCGCAGGTCTCCAACCGGCGCACCTTCTTTTTCTTACTCACGATAAATGGAGGATTGTGACCGGCATTCAGATACTTCAGCTCTCCACTCTCTCTGTCCAATTCCCCATAGAAAAAAGTGATAAAGTCATTGGATTGAGTGTCGCCGTGGATAAAATCATTCAGCTTCACGGCCATCGCCTCGATATCATATCCAGAGTGGATCTCAGCGTGGAGCCACCCCCTCAAGCTTGTCATGTACATACCGGGGCCGAAACCCTTGCCCGAGACATCTGCGATCACGACTCCAAGGTGTCCCGGATCGATCTCAAAATAATCGTAATAGTCGCCTCCGACCAGATAGCAGGGGATGTTTTGTCCCGCGATCTCATAGCCTTCAAATTCCGGGTCATTCTGGGGCAGAAGCCTCGTTTGAATTTCGCGTGCGAGCTGGACCTGGCTCTTGATCTTCTCATCCTCGATCCGCTTCTTCTGGGCTCGAGCCTGTTCGATCTTGACAGCGGCCAGATTCGATAAAAGCGTCAACAGTTTGAGCTCTTCCTCTGTGAACTTGTTCCGCTTGAATATCCGGTCCGCGTAAACGATGCCGATAATTTCATCGTCATTCCACAGGGGGGCGCATATGGCAGAGCGAATCTTCGCTTCCACGACACTGTCCTGCCTCCTTATGCGTGAATCGTCTCGCACGATCGGTATCAATATCGCCGCTTTCCGCTCCACCACCAGGGAAACAATGCTTTGGCTTATCTGGAATTTGGGATCCTCACTGTTTTCTTTGTTTATCCGGGATACTTTCTCGAGCAAACGCCGGGGCTGTCCGTCATACAGCATAAGAACGCCCCTGTCCATCGGTATGTAGTCGTTTATGAGGTCCATTATATTTTCCAGGAGCTCAGGGATTTCGACATGCAGGATGAGGGCCTTTGCCACTTCGCTGATGATCAGGTTCTTCGCCTTCTTTTGAAATACGGTGCTGGCATCGGGCTCATGAAGGATCTCTTCGACGGAAAAAATCGTGTCGATATCGGTGGAGGCGGACTCGTCTGTGATTTCCACCTTTGTGTTCGAATCCTGATCGAAGACAACCCGGGTCCTGCCGATAAGTATTTCGTCTCCCCTTCTGAGCTCAAACCGGGTTTCGATCTTGATGCTGTTGACGAATATTCCATTCTTGCTCTGATTGTCCTGGATATAGTAGCTTCCTCCCTCGGCGATCACACAAGCGTGGTTGTTCGAACTGAAGGGATCGTGCGTTGGGATGTCGTTTTCTGCTGAACGCCCGATCGATACTTTTTCCTTATCGAGCGGATATTGAAAGGAATCGCCCCTTCCGGGATAAATATACAATGTAGGTGCCATTTCTATGACCCTTTTCTTAGGAATGAGCAGCAATCAAAACAGATGATCCACCTCTTGCTGATATAATCAAAGATAACATTCTCGATGCTAAATGTATATACTATATGTAACAAGAGGGTTTGATGTGTGCTCTGTGGCTGACCGATATCCACCTGGTACATCCGGTTGACAGAACTCACTAAAAATATATATTCTATTACTGTTCAGTAAAGGGAAACCGGTTTATGAATGCCCGGCGAATTCTAGTATTTACACTTCGAAGATCATTGATGCGGATCTTATAGAAATGGAGATGTCTAAATTGAGGATCCCTTATTTAAGATTCCTCATTAGTATGGCGATATTCTTATTTTTCCCAATGAGGTGTGACGCTCAATGGGAGCAAATCAGCGGGCCTGGAGAAAGAACATTTAGGCCAGCTGTAATTGTGGGGATGAATCTCTTTGTTGGTACTGACGATGGAGTCTTCCTGTCTACCAACAATGGCAAGAGCTGGAAAGCTGTAAACTCTGGATTGCCTGAACTCACAACAATATATACTCTTGCGGTTCGAGGGAAGAACTTATTTGCCGGTACTGACGACGGTGTCTTCCGAACTACGAACAATGGTAAAAGCTGGGAGGCGGTTAATACAGGTTTGCCTGAGTTCACCACAATCTTTTGTCTAGATGTAGATGGGCAGAAACTCCTTGCCGGCACTGACGATGGTATCTTCCTGTCACTCAATAATGCCAACAACTGGAGAGCGGTTAACTTTGGATTGCCTCAAGATATGGAAGTCAATTGTCTTGAGTTTGGCGGGAAATATCTCTTCGCTGGAATTGAGGATGGCGGTATTTATATCTCATCAAATGGAGGCACAAGCTGGAAAGCGGCTAACTCTGGATTACCTGAAAATACTCGAGTCATGGCACTATGGGCGAGCGGGGAGAATCTTTTTGCTGGCACCAATTATGGTGTCTTCCTGTCTACAAACAATGGCACAAGCTGGGAAGCACGAAACCACGGATTGCCAGGAAATACAAATGTCAGTTGCTTTGTGCCGAGCGAGAAGTATCTCCTTGCGGGCACCGGTGCTGGTGTTTTCTTGTCGATCAACAACGGCGCAAGCTGGAAATCGATCAACTCTGGATTTCCCAGGTTGAAGGATACTTGGGTCACATCTGTTGTGGCATACCGTAAGAACGTCTTAGCAGGATTTGACCATGGCAGACGCGTCTTTGGTTCCTGGGACAGCGGCGCCAGCTGGGAAGCTGTACAATGGGAATCTCCTCTGGGCCATCTTGCAGTGAGTGGGACAAACCTCTTTGCTGGCATCTGGGCTAGTATCCTGCAGTCAACCGACAATGGTACAAGCTGGAATAGAATCAGCTTTGGAGCATGGAATTTAGATGATTATGTCTCTGTTGATGTAGTCGGGGACTATGTTTTCGCTCAGACTACTCGTTATGCCTTTTTGTCCAAAGACAACGGCAAAAGCTGGAAAGAGTTTAAATCAAGACTGCCTGAAAAAGATTGGATTTCATGTTATGCCGTGATCGGAATGAATCTCTTTGCCGGCACAGGAGAGGGTGCTTTAATTTCTAAGAATGAAGGTGTAAGCTGGAAAGCGGTCAATTCTGGGTTACCTGAGAAAACTAGGATTTCGTCTTTTGCGGTGAGCGGGACAAACCTCTTTGCTGGGACTGAAAATCTTGGTGTCTATCTTACAACAAACAATGGTGAAAGTTGGAACGCTGCAAACTCAGGCTTGCCTGAGAAAGCTGAGCTTCTCTGTCTGTTGGGATGCTGTGAAAGAATCTTTGCTGGTACGGGAGATGGTGTATATCTATCAACCAACAATGGCGCACACTGGAAAACAGTCAGCTCAGGATTTCCTAAGAATACTCGCGTCTTGTGTCTCTCAATGAGCGGAACGAACCTTTTCGCTGGAACCAGCAGTGGCGTCTTCCTGACCACAAATAATGGTGCCAGCTGGAAATCCATCAACCCGAATGTGGTGAATGCTTCTGTTTATTCTCTTACGATAGGTGGGGAATACGTCCTTGCCTGTACTTCCAATCCCGGAGTTTGGAGGCTGCCATTGTCGGATTTGTCAATTGAAGAGCGATGAGCAGTATTAATATTTTAAGGATGTAGATATGAAAATTGAAACACTTGTCGAAGATAACATCGTCATTTTGAAGCCCCAAGGGGAGATGATAAATATCTATGATCAGGAACCCAGATTACATGGCGTAGTCAAAGATCATATTGAGAAGGGTTATCGAAAATATATCCTGTATCTAGATCAGGTCAGCTTTATCGATTCTTCCGGTATTGGGGACATTGTTGCATCTTATGTATCCTGGAAGGAAAATAGGTGTGAGTTCGTTTCAGTCGTGACTAAAAAGCGTATCAAGATGATATTTCATGTGACCATGTTTGATAAATTTTTGAAACTCCTGGATTCAATTGAAGAAGCCAAGGAAAATTTATCCCCCTATTGACAAAATGACAGTTAACTGTTATATTGTCTTACATGGAGCCAAAACAATACACCATCCAGGAACTCTCGGAACTCTCCGGTTACTCGAGAAGAACCATCCGTTATTACATCCAGGAAGGCCTACTTGAACCACCCGCAGGGCGGGGGAGGGGCGGCTTTTATTATGACAGTCATCTGCAAATACTGTCAAAAATAAGGCAGCTCCAGAACCAGGGGCTACAGCTATCGTCCATATCACAGATCCTTAAGGGAGCAGAATCGGAAACTTTGGGCGACCTTGAGCTTCATTCAGATGAAGAAGTCGTAGCTGAACATGATCTAGTCGCCGAATACGACGCTGTGACCACTACTCCTGCGCAAGAACAGGCATTACATGTTCCTAAGTTTCTTCGTTCAACGTACTCGAAAAGTACGCCCAAATCCCCATCCCGAGAGGTCTGGATCCAGTATCCCCTAATCGATGGTGTCGCCCTTCATGTCCGCGGCGACATCGATGTCCAAAAACGCAAAAAGATCGATCAGGTCATCCGCCTGGTCGGATCCATAATAACTTAGTCAGCAAAAGGAGAAGGAAGCAATGAGTGAACTAGAAACAGGACTTTTTTTCATCCGGAAACCCAAGGGCAAATCCCGCCGCACACCCCACTCCCATCATGATATCGATACCGGCCCCATGCCAGAACCCACGCCCATCCCCCTCACGGGAGTCAAGGTCTCAGGCGACATCCTGGGCCGCAGCGCCCGCATCAAGGTCGCCCAGACCTTCAAGAACGTGGAGGACAAACCCATCGAGGCCGTCTATCGGTTCCCCCTCCCCGAATCCGCCGCAGTATCCAAATTCACGGCCCGCATCGGCGACCGCACCATCACAGGCCAGATCGAGGACAAAGAGCGCGCCTTCGAGATCTACGACGACGCCCTCTCCCAGGGCCACGGCGCCTATCTCATGGACCAGGAGCGGCCCAATATCTTTACTCTCTCGGTAGGCAACCTCAATCCCGACACAGAGGTCGCTATCGAGATCGAGTATGTCGAGCTCCTCGACATGGAGGGGCCCAGGGCCCGGTTCTTCCTGCCCACCACGATCTCCCCGCGCTACATCCCCGCCGACATGGACAAGGGCGCCGACATCCCCACCACCGACCGGATCCATCCCGAATATGCCCTGGATGTTCCCTACGGCCTCACCCTGTCCCTCAACATCCACGACGGCCGCCTTCTCGAATCCGTCGAGTCCCCATCCCATCCCATCTCCGTGGACATGAAGTCCGATCCGGTCAATGTCAGCCTCTCCCAGGATTCCACACGCATGGACCGGGATTTCATCCTCTATCTGGGGATCGATCAGTCCTCGGTCGGCAGGGCCTACAGCACCCGCATCAATGATGAGACCTTTATCCAGCTCGACATGCTCATCACCAAGGAGTCCCTGGATGCCCTCCTCGAAGATTCTCCTGAGAAAACCGCACCTCCTAAAAAGGAAGTGGTCTTCCTCATCGACTGTTCAGGCTCCATGCACGGGGATTCGATCCAGGAGGCACGCAAGGCCCTCGAGATCTGCACGCGAGCCCTGGAGCCCGGATCGACTTTCAACATCGTCCGGTTCGGCTCCACTTTCGAGTCACTCTTTAAAAAGCCCAATTCCTATGATGAAAAGTCCCTCAAAGAGGCCCTCTCCTACCTCAAAAACATGGAGGCCGACCTGGGCGGCACTGAGGTCTACAGCCCTCTTAAGCACGTCCTCGAGTCCTCATCCGATACAGACGACCTGCAGCGCAAGGTGATCCTCATCACCGACGGCCAGGTGGGAAACGAGAACCAGGTCATGGGCCTTGTGTGGTCCCACAGCTCCCACACATCCTTTTTCACGATCGGCATCGGTGCCGGCTACAACGAGCATTTCATAAAAGGACTGTCGCGGGCCGGGAACGGGGCCTCGGAGTTCATCTCCCCTGGAGAGCGCATCGAACCCAAGGTGCTGCGGCTATTCCAGAAGATCTCGGACCATGTGGTGACAGACGCCGGCATCACCTGGCCGGCCGATTCCGTGACCGAGGCACCATCCAAGCCCGCCCTCTTCCTAGACTCGCCCGTTTCCGTATTCGCTCGCAGTGAGGGGCCGTTCACAGCCGGCACGATCACGGTCCTGGCCGAGGTCAACAGCCGACCCTGCACCTGGGAATTCCCGGTCACAGAACTCGAGGAGGCGATCCATCCCATAGACCTGTTCTGGGCCCGGGAACGGATCCGGGACCTGGAGGAGAGGGGAGAAGAGGTGTTGGACCCCGGTTCGAAGCAGAAGGGCCGCAAAGCCCGCCGCCTCGACAATGTCATCCAGGAGCTGTCCAAACGCTACGGCCTGATCTCCCAGTCCACGAGCTTTGTGGCGGTGGAGGAGCGGGAGGAGAAGGACAAGACCACGGGAGAGCTCCAGCTCCGCAAGGTCCCTGTGCCGATCACGATTGGCTGGCATGGGATGGGGAGTGTGCATGGGAATGAGATGCTGCATGAGCGGGATCTGGGTGTGACTGTTGAGTGTTCGAAAATGGAGAGTTCTTCGGTGATACATAAGCTTGAAATGTGCACCGATTTACTCCCAACAGTCCACAGAGATCACACAATATCTAAAGCGCGCGAAACTATTCCTTTGGAAATACCATCCTCCGATACAGACCTGGTCCTCGCCATTCTCGCCACACAAAAAGCGGACGGCGGCATGGAGCTCACGAAGGAGTTGGCTGAGCTTCTCGATCTTGATTATATGGAGTTTAAAAATGCTGTCACGAAGCTCACTCTCCCAAACCCACAAATCGATGCTCACACACTATTGTCCACTACCGTCCTCCTACAGGTGCTCGAGTCAAGGTTCATATCCCACAGTTCAACCTGGTCTAAAGTTGTAAAGAAAAGCCGTAAATGGATGCAGAAAATAACTACCAAGTATCAGGTGATGATTGGAAATGAAGACATGCACAGTTGGGTCGGAATGTTCCTGCGAACCCAGTCCTAGGCCTGCTGTTCTTTTCCAAGCTGTGCAGGATTTGACTATTATCTAAAGATTCCTATATCCTAGTAACCAGTAGGGTTGCCAGCAAGGGGATAGGATGAAGTGTCCGCAATGTAAATCGGATATTGTTGAGGATTCCAAGTTCTGTAAAGAGTGCGGCATGTCACTCACATCTGCCGATGAAGCCCGACCGTCCTTAACCCAAACTATTGAAACACCGGTCAAACAACTAGCGACTGGATCTATGTTTGCGGATCGATATCAAATCATCGAAATTTTGGGCAGAGGCGGAATGGGAGAGGTCTATCGAGCTCTGGATAAAGAACTAAATGAGGAGGTGGCCCTCAAACTTATAAAGCGCGAGATCTCTGCTGATGAAAAAGCCATAGCACGCTTTAAAAGTGAACTTAGGTTAGCGCGAAAAATTGTTCACGAAAATGTTGGCCGTGTTTTTGAACTTATGGATGATAGAGGTATCCGCTTCATATCTATGGAGTATGTTCCAGGAGAGGATCTCAAGAGTTTTATTCATAGATCAGGGCGATTATCGATCCCGAAAGCTGTAAATATCGCAAAACAGATATGTGGAGGCCTCAGTGTTGCGCATAAACTGGGTGTAGTCCATCGCGACCTGAAGCCAAGTAATATAATGATCGACAAAGGTGGCAATGCCAAGATTATGGATTTTGGGATAGCCCGATCGATGGATACACCGGACATTACTGGCACAGGGATGATGATCGGTACTCCACTATATATGTCTCCGGAACAAGCTGAGGGGATAGACATTGATTCACGTTCTGACATCTATTCATTGGGAGTAATACTGTATGAGATGGTTACTGGCCAGCTCCCTTTTAAAGGTGACTCTTCTCTTTCGGTGGCAATGAAACACATGAATGAGGATCCCCCTGAACCAAAAGCGTTAAATCCCCAGATTTCTGATGACCTTGCCGAACTGATCCTCACGTGCCTAGCCTGTGTCGTTTCAGCTAAATTCGGACCACTCATGATTTTTCTTAAGCGATGGTTTGCGTATACTAAAACCACGTTAGGAGGAATGCATGAGTACCAAGAAGAAGCCATCTCCTGATTCCATTGTTCGGGAGATCAAGCGTAGGACCCGCCGCAAGTTTTCAGCAGAGGAAAAGATCCGGATCATTTTGGAGGGCTTGCGGGGGGAACAGAGCATATCAGACCTCTGTCGGCGGGAGGGCATCCATCCCAGCATCTACTACAAGTGGAGCAAGGCCTTTTTAGAGGCCGGGAAGCAGCGGCTGACTGGGGATACGATCCGGGAGGCAGGCTCCGATGAGGTCAAGGAGCTAAGGACCGAGAATTCGGAGCTCAAGCAGCTGGTTGCGGAGTTGAGTTTAAATAACCGGTGGCTAAAAAAAACCTCAGAGGATTCGGGATCAGGGTCTCGCGGTACATGAAGTACTCCCCGTCAGAGAAGATGGAGATCATCCGCATGGTCGAAGGCTCCAAGCTCAGTGTGCGGCAGACACTCCGTGAGATCGATATCAGCCGTAGCACGTTCTATGACTGGTACAGGCGTTACCAGGAGGAAGGCTTCGATGGTCTCCGCTCCAAACACCGCACACCTCGTCAGTTCTGGAATGCGATCCCTGAGTGGGAGAAACAGCGTGTGGTAAAGGTGGCCAGGCAGTATCCTGAGAAGTCCTGCCGGGAGGTGGCCTTCCATATCACAGACAAAGAAGGCACCTTCATCTCCGAGTCGAGTGTCTACCGCATCCTCAAGGCCCACGACCTGGTGACATCTCCGGTCTATACAGTGATCTCGGCCAAAGACGAGTTCGAGCATCCCACGACCAGGGTCAATGAACTGTGGCAGACGGATTTTACCTACCTCAAGGTCATAGACTGGGGATGGTACTATCTATCGACGGTGCTTGATGACTACTCCCGCTACATCCTCACCTGGCGGCTGTGTCGGAATATGACAGCAACTGAGGTCACTAAGACCCTGGACATGGCTATAGCCAGGACCGGGATCAAGCATGTCCACGTGTACCACCGCCCCAGGCTGCTCTCGGACAATGGGCCGTGCTTCATCTCGTATGAGCTCAAGGCCTACCTTGAGGATCATGACATTAGGCACATCCGCACCCGAGTCTATCATCCCATGACTCAGGGGAAGATCGAACGCTACCACAGATCCATGAAAAACCTGATCCTGCTGGACAACTACTACTCACCCTCAGAGCTTGAAGCCCGGATCACAGAATGGGTGGATCACTACAACAACCATCGCTACCACGAAGCCATAAACAACGTGACTCCGCATGACCGATACCTGGGCCTGGATGCAAAGATCCTCAAACAGAGAAAAAAGACTAAAGCCAAGACCATGCGGCTGAGGAGGAAAGTCCATAGAGACCTATCGTTAAAACACTTGATAGGAAGCTTGAATTAGATCTATTATGAAGGAGCAAAACCGTCGCTTACTAAATCAGGGCGTTGGTCCGAATCTTTTGACGACGTACACAGGCCACCTTTGGCAGGATTTAAGAAAAACAGCCGGTATTTCTTCCTTTGAAGGATATATTTACCTGAAGAAATTATAAACTTCATCC
>RCNB010000145.1_pt1 | contig 48591 bp, 45 predicted proteins | sample 2041321 | NCBI WGS metagenome assembly RCNB01 (sample SAMN09708232, study PRJNA481090) | Marine sediment metagenome, whole genome shotgun sequencing project.
GTATTTGTATACTACGATTGGGCTGCAACGAAGCCGATGCAGTGAGATTGGCTTGCCCGTAGGGGAAAAATTGTCGATTATGAGATTTTTTGGATTTTAAAAATTTAATTTTATTGAAGAATGGAATCGACAATTTTTATAAATAATTCAGGCTAAACTCGGGAGCGCCAGTAGTCCAGTAATTCCTCCAGCGATTGCTCAATAGGGATTTGGGGTTCCCAAGAAATTGCTTCTTTGATCTTTCTGTTATCTCCCACAAGCCGTGGAATGTCCACTTTCCTCAATTTTTGTGAATCTACCCGAACCGAAATTTCTTTTTTCGTGAAAGAGAGGAGCCGTTTGAGCATGCTTTCGAGAGAGTAGGATCGACCTGAACACACATTGTACACCTCACCCATTTTCCCCTTTTCGATAAGCAAAACATACGCGCGCACCACATCACGCACATCTGTGAAATCCCTTTCGACAGAAACATTTCCCACCTTTATCACTGGATCACTTAGTCCTTTTTCGATCCGGGCAATCTGGTACGCCCAATCGGAACAAACAAAATCCACACTCTGTCCTGGGCCTGTATGGGGGAAAGATCGGGCAATAACAATATCCAAATTTTCTATTCGTGTATAGAACTCACTCAAAAGCTCGGCACTCCATTTGGTGTAGGCATAGGGATTCATGGTCAACACTTCTTCCGTTTCAGTCAAAGGACCTCCCGAGAGCGATCTCATCCCGTAGATATCAGAAGAGCTGACAAATATGACCCTGGCATCTTGGGAAAATTCCCGAATACCTTCGAACAAATTGAGTGTCCCAATTATATTGGTCTCGAGGGTTTCTTTCCGCCTGCTCCAAGAATGCCGGACATTGGAGATAGCGGCAAGATGAAATACCCAATCAGGCTTAATTTCCCTAACGCGCCTGAAGACATCCTTCTCAGATCTTATATCCAAATAAAAAATTTGGTCTTCGGAAGAAACCTCGGGAAAATCAGGATAAGCCGACCCCCATATGCAATGTTTAGGAGATTTTAAAATTTTCCTGAGATAACAACCGACAAAACCGGTCGCTCCGGTTATGAAGATGTTCAAACTAGGCCCTTTCTCTCCAGTAATCCAGCAAATCCTGAAGAGATTGGCTAAACGGAATCCGGGGTTCCCATCCCGTCAATTTCTTAAATTTGGAGCTATCTGATAAAAGAACGGGAACATCAGATGGTCTCAAGCGATCCGGATCCATCTCTATTTTTACATCGACTTTGCTTAGGGTGAGTAACATATCCAGGATTTCCTTTATTGAGTAGGTCTTCCCTGTTCCCAGGTTGTATACCTCTCCCTCCTCTCCTTTCTCCAGACTCAACCAATAGGCATGGACCATATCCCGCACATCTGTAAAATCCCTTTTGGCCTCCAAGTTTCCGACATAAATAATGGGATCTCTTTTTTTCTTTTCGATCTCGACAATCTGCTTGGCAAAATTGGAGCAGATGAAAACCTCTCCCCGCCGCGGACCAGTATGATTGAATCCTCGTGTCCGGACGACTTTCAAGCCATAGCTTTTAAAGTATTGCCAGCCCAATAGATCTTGAGCCACCTTGCTTACGGCATAGGGGCTTAGAGGCCTAAGGGGATTGGTTTCTTTCATCGGGACCTCATTCGAATTGACAAGCCCATATTCTTCACTGGATCCTGCAATCTGAATTTTGGGTGAGATTCCAAGGCTGAGAATGGCCTCGAAAAGATTGATTTGACCGATAGCATTTATCGCGAACGTTTCCGCAGGGTATTTCCACGATGCGGGCACAAAGCTCTGAGCAGCAAGATGAAAAATACGGTCAGGTTGAACTTCTGTCAGGCATTTCTTTAGCGATGACATATCTTTGAGATCGGCTTCTATAAGATGTATCCGGTCCTCGATATGAAGAATGTTTTCCATCCGGCTCCGCCAGCGAATCATTCCAAAAACCTTGGCGTCGGGAAAGTTGTCCAGGATGTAATCGGCCAGATGGCTTCCGGCAAAACCTGTGATCCCCGTGATGAGCACTTTCATCTATCCTCCTAACCTGAACTATTCAGGCTAACAAACGTGAACGTCATTCCCGTTTTGCATAATATTTCGCATAAAATTCCTGGAAGTCCTTGCTCTTTTCTTTTATTTTGCGCCACCATTCGGAATTCTCTTGATACCAGCGGATGGTGAAAGCCAGCGCCTCCTCAAAATTTTTCTCCGGTTTCCATCCTAGGGCATGAATTTTTCCACAGTCCAGCGCATACCTTTTATCATGGCCCAACCGGTCGCTCACAAACTTGATCAGATCCTCTGGTTTTTTCAAAAGAGTCACGATCCTTTTGGCGATATCTATGTTTTTCACCTCGTTATTTGCGCCAACGTTGTATACCTCTCCCAATTTCCCGTTGCCCATAACAATCTCAATGGCCCGGCAGTTGTCCTCCACATACAACCAATCTCTGATATTCGTCCCTTTTCCATACAAGGGAAGATTTTCATCCTCTAAAGCATTGGTGACAAAAAGTGGAATAAACTTTTCCGGATATTGATAAGGGCCAAAATTATTGCTGGGCCTGAGGATGATGATAGGGAGATCGTATGTGACCATGTAGGAATAAGCCAATCGATCTGCCCCAGCTTTGCTTGCAGCATACGGAGATGAGGGATTCAACGGATCTTCTTCGTTAAAAAATCCCTGGTCTCGACTTCCGTAGACTTCATCTGTAGACACATGGATGAAAAACTCGATGTTCGCACTCTTCATTGCTTCGAACAAAACAAAACTTCCAAAAACATCGGTCAATACAAATTCACCGGCATCCATGATGGACCGATCCACATGGGTCTCAGCAGCAAGGTGCACGACACCATGGACTTTTTTATAAATCTTTTGAACAAGCTCCTTATCCCGGATATCACCGTGGATGAATTCATACCTTTGATCATTTTCCACATCCTTGAGATTATCCAAATTGCCAGCATAGGTGAGTTTATCGAGATTGACGATTTTGCAATCAGAGTAATTATTCAGCATATAGTGGATAAAATTGCTTCCGATAAAACCAGCTCCCCCAGTGACCAACAGGACTTTGTCTCGGAAGTCGCGTCCTTCAGCCATCCTTCCTTTTCCAGTCATAAGGGATATCATTATCATGGGGATCTAGTCGGAATTCATCGGGAGTCTCGTAATTGTAGCTCTCGGTGGGTATGTTCACGATTATGGCTTCATCCGGGCTGACACACATCCAACCATGATGGATGCCCTTTGGTATCTGCACAAGCAGGGGATTGTGCAGACCTAGATAAAACTGATCAACCTGTTTGAAGGTCGGGGATTGTTCTCTTGCATCATACAAAGCCAGCTTGATCATTCCCTTTACACAAGCTAAATTGTCAGTCTGCTCCTTGTGCAAATGCCAAGCCTTGACAACACCTGGATACGTTGTGGTCATGTAAACTTGTCCAAACTGAAGAAAGAGTTCATCGTCATTCCGGAGAATCTCCATCAGCCTCCCCCTCTCATCAGGCATAACCCGCAGCTTTTTTGTCTTAACACCGTCAATCATATATATTTCCTCCCGAGAGAATCAAAGCTATTTTATCCCGATTTCGCTTTTATCCCCAACCATGAACCGGTAAACAGAAGGCTTAGAAGGACACTTAAAGATCTTCACTTCCCTTCCGATCAGGCTTTCATCTATCCGGTCACCGACTTCAACGATCTCGCTTTTTTCCAACACGATGCTGTTTTCGATCTCTGTATGAATGATTTTACAGTTATTCTGAATGGAGGTAAAAGGGCCTATGTAGGAATCGGCAATCTCTGAATTTTCCCCTATAATTGCCGGCCCCCTTATGATGCTGTTTTTGACAACTACACCCTGTTCAATCACCACTTGACCATTGATCCTGGAGGTGTCATCCACATTGCCTAGATTACTCTCTGCAATAGTCTCCAATATCAACCGGTTTGCCTCAAGAATGTCTTCTATTTTTCCGGTGTCTTTCCACCAGCCTTTAACCAGGTGAGGTTGAACCTCGTACCCATTTTCGACAAGGTATTGGATCGCATCTGTGATTTCCAGCTCATTTCGCCAAGAAGGTTTGATGGCTTTTACGGCTTCAAAAATATGCGTATCGAACATGTAAACACCGACAAGGGCCAGATTGCTTGCAGGTTTTTTTGGCTTTTCCACCAGCCTCACCACCCGTCCTCCTTCGAGCTCCGCCACTCCAAACATGTGGGGATTCGCAACTTCGGTCAATAGGATCAGCGAATTCGGTTTTTTCTGCCGAAATTCCTCAACAAGAGATGTGATGCCGCTTTTGAGGATGTTGTCCCCAAGATACATGACAAAAGGTTCCCCTCTCAGAAATTCCTCAGAGATTTTAACCGCATGGGCCAATCCTAGAGGGGCGGCCTGTTCGATGTAGGTGATATTCAAATCCCAACGAGATCCATCTCCTGTGGCCTGCTTGATCTCCTCTTTGGTATCTCCAACGATAATCCCGATCTGCGAGATGCCGGCTTCTTTCAACGCTTCGATCCCGTAGAATAACACTGGTTTGTTCGCCACAGGAACCAGCTGTTTGGCATGGGTATAAGTCAAAGGCCGAAGCCGTGTCCCCTTTCCGCCGCTTAGTATCAGTCCTTTCATACTAGAATCCAAATCCTCCTAACAAATCGGTCGTCTTGCCTATATTGCCCAGTTCGAAGGAAAACCTGAACTGAGTCTCGGGTTTATCTCGAAAATAGAATACCTTAAGTTCAGCCTTAAAATCAATACACTGATAATGGTAGACCAAGGCAACAGCCGAGTATAACATCTGTCTTTCGATAATGTTGAAATCCAGATCAACCTGGGCTTCGAGCGACAATTGTGGGATTTTTACTCCACCATAAAAACCTATCTGATGACGAGCCCAAAGAAGTGATTTAATGTAAGGATTTTCGCTTCTATACCAGTTTATTTTCAGAAATGCGGGATCGTTTAGCGAGCCAAAATTCGCACCCAATCGGAGCCGTGAAAACGTCTTATAATAGGGATCATAGGAAGCGGAAAAATCCAGGCTGTATTTACTCGTGGGATAGAACCTAAAGTACCCGCTGATATCTGAAAATAGAGGAGGCTCTCCATCGACTTCATAACGGCTTAAAGGGCTATTTTCCGGATCAAAATAATAGAATTGATACAAACCCAGCGTACAAATTTCCCTGGGCTGGTTATCCTTCTTTATCAGAAAATGATTGACAAGGCCGTACCGGACGTAGTGGTTGGTATAAAAAAAGCGCTGAGTGATGATCCTATCCGATACGCCGACAGGGCTATCGTACCGATAGGCAAAAGTGGGCTCGATAATATGCTTGAGTTTGGGAATGTTTTGAGCATCATAATAAATTTTAGAGAAATAAGGTCCGTTAAGCTCCACTTTTACAGAATAATTATGACTGAGAATCGGATCGTTCACCACTTGGGTTGTCCCGGGGGCATAGCTTTTGAAATAATAGTTGAAATTGGTGGACACCGATGAATTGAGCGTCAACCAGGGAATAGAAGTAAAAGGAACTGTGATGGTCGGGCTAAAAGCCAAGCTTTGTGACCGACGCTGCGTATCTTTTTCATATTGGGACTCCCATCCGTATTCCCAGCTATCGAATAAGGATGTGAACGAAAAATAGAAGGGCGAAATGATTTTCATTTTTGTCGAAGAGAATCCGATCTGGGGGGTGTTCTTCCGGATAATCGAATTATCTGACTTTGAATAATATGTTTCAAACCGCGAGACACGCATGCTGAAATTGTAATAGGACCAGGCTCTGGAAATGTAAACTTGGGAGCGTCGATTGGAAACCACTGCCCGCCTGAAATTGTTATCGAATTCTCTTAAAAAATCAAAGGAACTCTGGTAATCCACATCGGCAACTAACTTAAAATGGAGAGGAAGTGTCTGGTTGTGTTTGAAGCGAACAATATAAGCATTTTCTGGGGATTCTGCTGGAGCTCTTTCGTTGAATCGAAAATAATACAAATTCAGCAGGCCACCTGTTCCCTCTGAAAAGAGATACCGATACTCGAGGCCGCCGCCCAATCCTCTATCCCCAAAATAATCAATATTGAACGTTGCGTCCATGTTTCTTTTTATGGCCCAGTAGAAACTTTGGGAATAAAAGGCTCCCTTTTGGCCAGAATACCCGCTCTGAGGCATCAAAAAACCTGTAGCCCTCTGTTTATTCAAGGGATAACGCATGTAGGGAAGATAAAAGACCGGAATTTTTTTCACTTTTAAGACAGCATTCCACATTTCCATGTAATCATCTTTTTTTAGATTCGCCCGGGAACAGGAAAATTGCCAGCGGGGAACCCGTTGAGTGCAGGTCGTAAAGTTGGCCTTTTTGAAGCCAAAAAGGTCCTGGCTTTTCCGGTCGATCGACTCGGCCTGGTATAAGATGGTGGGTTGAATCATACCATAGACTTTCTTGAGCTCGCCTTTGGTAGAATCCAAGTTGAAGCGGGCCTCCTCGCAGCTCACATTTTCTTCCGGTGAACGGATCGTCACATTCCCCCAGGCATACACCTCCTTGGTTTCAATATCCAGCTCTGCTCCATCCGCAAATATGGTGACATTTTTGTAGTGCACTTCCACATTTCCCGTGGCAGAGATGAGATCGCCCTTTTTTTCCCAAAAGCGGGCAATTATCTTGATTTCCTCAGAGGAGAATTCAGTCTGTTGCCCGAAAAGGAAACCCCAAGAGAAAAAGATGAAAAGCAAAAGCGGAAAGATCAGTTTAGATTTAGCCATATAGCACTATCTCACACCAATCAAAAAATGTAACACACTCCCTCTCTGGAATCAACTCATGGGTTGATTATGAAAGCATCTCTATTTCCGTGATAAACGGGGCTTTTGGGGATGGTTGAAGCGCCCATTGAAGATTTAGCCTACGACCCGTTCTTCGAGGGAATCTGCCGCAGTTAGACGGCGATGTTGTATTGAGCACGACTTTACTAAAGGATTAGAGATGCGGGCAATCACGGGAACAGAGGATAGAATAGGAGAGATTGGGTGTTAACGTGCGCAGTTCAGAGCCGCCGAGAAGGGCGGTGAGGAATGGCGTTGAAAATCTTCACGGAAGCAAAACCATTCCTAAAAGCCCCGTTTATCACGGAAATAGGGGTGCTTCCTTGGATCATCCAACGATTTGGCAGGTTTAAAGGAGCTCCTGAATGGCTTGACTCCTTCAGCTAATCTGATGATAATACTCGATAAATGCTCAGGAACAAAGAACCCTGGAGAGCCGAGACCAAAAAAATAATGGCAATGAGTTCCCTCGGGCTCATGCTGCCTTCCTCGATAGCAGTGGGCCTTTTTCTCGGATATTTCCTGGACAAAGTATTCGGTACACGACCTTGGATGTTTATCATTTTTTTCTTTTTAGGTACGGCAAGCGGTATTGCTAACCTGTTGCGGGGGCTCAATCGGCTGCAAGATGATAAGGGAAAGGATGAGACAAAAAAAAATGATGAAAAATAACACTTGGTCGAACGGGATTCCTCTCGAAGAAAAAATCCTAAAACGGATTCCCAGGGAAATCCTCGGATTGTCTTTGCTTATGGCTATTGTGGCAACTTTTCTGTTTAGTATCGGGACGGGTCTTTTTGTCCTGACCGGTGGCGTTCTCTCTGCAATAAACTTTATTTGGCTCAATCAGCTATTATCCAAAGTTTTGCTTCGTGAAAAACGGAAAGCGTTAAAAACTTCAGGCATATTTTTTGGCCTAAGACTCGTGTTGATTCTTGCTATCTTTTTTATTATAATTTTCTTCTTTTCAAACAAGATCATAGCGTTTGCAACAGGATTTTCATCGATAATAGCTGTCATCCTGTTTGAAGCCGTAACTGTTATGTCCAGACAGAAAACATGGAAGAACTAGAACACAGCTTATTTATCGTTGAGCTCATCAACAAGATACTTGGTAAACCTCTCTCTTCTCTTTTTGCACTCGTGGGAATCGAAGTAAAAAATCCTGAACACCTCATCCCGGATTACGTTGTCATGAGCCTGATTGCGGCTGGGCTCCTGATCCTCTTCTTTTCCCTTTCTTCCAAAAAAACCACCCTCATCCCGTCCAAGCTTCAGAATGTGCTGGAACTCATCATTCAATTTTTCGAAAATCTGTTGACAGATCTTATCGGAAAAGATGGAAAAAAATACCTGCCGTTGGTAGGAACCGTAGGTCTATTCATCCTAGTCTGTAATCTTATGGGTCTCGTTCCTGGATTTATGTCTCCCACCAGTAAAATCAATGTTACGGTAGGATGCGCCCTGACCGTCTTTCTCTATTATCACTGGCAGGGGATCAAATCCCAAGGATTGCTCAAATATCTCAAGCACTTCATGGGTCCGATACCTTTTATAGCTCCATTGATGGTCCCGATCGAGATAATCAGTCATTTTTCTCGACCTCTATCCCTTTCGATGCGACTTTTCGGGAATATTTTTGCCGAAGAATTGCTTATCCTAATCATGGCTTCCATCTTACCTTTTTTGCTCCCCCTTCCTTTCATGGCAATCGCCATAATAACGGCAGTCGTTCAGGCTTATGTTTTTGTCCTGTTGACTTGTATTTACATAGCGGGAGCTGTGGCACATGAAGAGGAATATTAATATTTTAGGAGGAAAAATATGGCAAAACATCTTAAGCCAATCATGATCCTATCCCTGTTTCTTTTCCTTATGAGTATGCCTCTACTTGCCCAGGAAAGAACTTTCGATCCGCAAACGGGCTCGTTATTCAAGCTTGCGATGATTGTCGGGGGAACCATCATCACCCTGGCAGTAGCAGCAGGAGCTTATTGTCAGGCTAAGGCTATAAGTAGCGCATGTGAAGGCATATCCCGAAATCCAGCAGGAGCTCCAACCATTCGCTTCATTCTTATCTTGGGACTCGTGCTGATCGAAACTCTTGTCATCTATGCTTTATTCATCGCCATATTTATCATCATGATTCAGTGGGGCAACTACTTCTTAAAATAATTCCAAACAGGAAGGCCAATGAATTTTCCGGTCTTAGGTATCATCAAGACCACTGCGCAAAGATTTCATCGCGATAGATGTGGAAATTTTGCCATCACGATCTCTTACTTTGCGCTTATGTGTTCGATTCCTTTGGCAGCCTTATTCGCCTATGCCACCACCAAAATCCTAGGCAGCTCAGAGCTTGCCGTCCGCAGTCTCGATATTTTCTCTGAGGAATTCTTCGCCCAGCTGGATCCCTATTTCTTTAAGAGAGTCCAAGAGCTTTCCCAAAACATCGCTAATCTGGGATGGTTTGGACTGGCAGGTTCTTTCATTGCCGCCAGTTTTTTATTCTCCAACTTGATTTATTCGATCAATTTCATCTTCAGAGCCGATTACAAAAAATCCTTTTTTTACAACCGTCTGATGGAGTACTTGATTATGTTCGTTATCGGCATTATCATGCTGATCTCCCTATCGATCACAGCCATTTGGACAGCCTTAAATCGCACACTCCAAGAAAGCCCGTTCGTGGCCAATAATATCAATCCGGAAATAGTCGCCCTTATCAATAATTTTTTTGTGCAGTATCTTCTCCCGTTCATGCTGACATTTTTGGTTTTCTTTTCACTCTACAAATTTATCCCAGAGATAAAAGTATACACCAAACCTGCCGTTATTGCGGCGGCCATCGCTTCTCTTCTGATAGAAATTTTCAAACGGATTTTTGCCTTTTATGTGGCCCATTTCTCAGCCATAGGGATCGTCCTCGATAGGCTAATGAAGGGAGCACTGACTTCGATCATTTTTTTTCTCCTTTGGTTATCTTTTTCGATGATTATCCTCTTATGGGGAGCTGAATTGGCTGCGGTCCTGAACGAACGCATCTCCAAAAAACAGGAGTCTCATGCCTGAAAAAAAATCCGTTCCCATCCGGGTATCTGCACTGGCAAAACTGCTAGACTGTCCCTATAAAGGGAAGGGGACTACACTGATATCCGGGGTGTCGAACCTGATTGAGGCAGAAAAAGGAGACATCGTTTTCCTGGCCCATCGAAAATTCCGGAGCCACTTGGAACAAACAAAAGCCTCGGCAGTTATTATTTCTGTCGATGACACTTTCGACAGAATCCCGGTTATCAAATCCGATAACCCCCAGCTCTCCTTTATCAAGGCTGTGGAATATTTCTTCCAACCTCACAGGCCTGCGCCGGGAATCCATTCTCAGGCTTATGTCTCCCCTACGGCCAAAGTCGGAAAGGATGTTTCTATCGGTGCATTCGCCTTCATCGGGGATGAGGTGGAAATCGGAAACAGGGCTGTAATCTTCCCTTTTGTGGTTATGTACCCCCGCACCAAGGTAGGTCGCGATTGCATTATTCATTCCCATGTCTCAATCAGAGAAGAATCATTCATCGGCAATAAAGTCATCATTCATAATGGGGCTGTTATCGGTTCCGATGGGTTTGGATACATCCAAGACAACAGGAAAATCCATGTCAAAATTCCCCAAAAAGGAATCGTGGTCATTCAGGACAACGTAGAAATCGGAGCAAACACAACAATAGACCGGGCCTCCCTAGGAAAGACAATCATCTGCAAGGGAACAAAAATCGACAATCTGGTCCAAATCGCCCACAATGTGGAAATCGGCTCCGATGTCATTCTTGTTGCCCAAACAGGGATTGCAGGAAGTTCGAAAATCGGAAAAAAAGTCATTGCCGGAGGACAAGTGGGAATCGCCGATCATGTCGAGATCGGAGACAATGTCATCATGGCAGCCAAGAGTGGGGTGACAAAAAGCATCCCGGCTAACTCGATGGTCGCGGGTATTCCTCATATGAACATACGGGACTGGCGAAAAGCGTGGGTATCCATCCCCCAGCTTTACGATCTGTTGAAAGAGATAAAGAAGCTAAAGAAAAAGATCGAAAAGCTAGAAAAAGCATCAAAATAACAGAGTCAGATACAATTTCGCCTGGATTATTCACGAGTTGAGACCCTCCGCCCCACCCTCGTATTAAAGGATGCAAGACAGTGGCCCATGATGCTGTATTTGTATACCGCGAATGGGCTGCAACGAAGCCGATGCAGTAAGATTGACTCGCCCGCAGGGTAATAAATGCAGATGTTCAGATAAATAATTCTGAATATTTATTTTGTTTGAAAATGAATGACGGCATCGGCATTTATTATAAATCATTCAGGTAGTCGGTTATCGCTAGGGCTGCAGCCACACCTGTTCCCACAGCTGTGGCCATTTGTTCGGGACAAGCGTCGGTCACGTCCCCCGCCGCATAAAGCCCTGGCTGACCGGTGGCCATGTTTTTCCCAACTTTCACCTCTCCCCACTCATTAAGCTCCGCGAGATTGTCCACGATTTTGTTATTCGGGATATTCCCGATGGAAATAAACACCCCATCAAGCTCCAGTTCGGAAGCCTTGTTGTCTTTAACATCCCGGATGGTGACAGATTCAAGGCTCTCATCTCCGTTAATCTTATCCACAACCGTCTCCCAGAGCACTTTGATCTTCGGATTATCGAAAGCCCTTTCTTGAAGAATTTTTTCGGCGCGGAACTGATTGCGGCGGTGAATGATCTTAACCTCCCTGCAAAACCTCGTCAGGAAAAGAGCTTCGGTCAAAGCCCAGTCTCCTCCGCCGACAACCGCCACAACTTTGTTCTGAAAAAAGGCCCCGTCGCAGGTCGCACAGAAGGAAACTCCCCGTCCGGTCAATCGTTCTTCTCCCCGTATGCCCAATTTGCGGTGATCGGAACCCGTGGCAACTAGAACGCTCTTTGACTTATATTCTCCTCTGTTCCCGCGAATCAGCCAATGCGTTTCCTGTTTGTGAATTTCCTGAACGTCATCCATCGCAATTTTGGCTCCAAACCTTTCGGCTTGTTTGCGGATGTTCTCCATGAGTTGGAATGGAGCAATGCCTTCGGCAAATCCTGGATAATTTTCGATAAAATCCGAGAGAAGAATCTGCCCGCCAGGTGTTGCCCTTTCGAGAATGAGCGTATCGAGCCTTGCCCGACCCGTATAAATTGCAGCAGCCAAACCCGCAGGCCCCGCACCGATGATGACGACATCGTTCGTTTCACTCATGGGTGGCCTGTTTTTCCTCCTGTTTTGATATCCAACGCACTTTTATAAAGATTCATATACCTTCGTGCCGCATTATCCCAGGAAAAGTTTTCCTTCATCCCTTCAGATATAATCTTCTTCCACAGATCAGGTTTTTTATAATATTTCAAGGCCTCTTTCAAAGCCTCAAGCATGGCCGCAGATGAATATTCCTTGAAAACGAACCCATTGCCTTCTGATGTTGTCGGGTGGAAAGGGCGAACGGTTTCCTCAAGCCCTCCAGTTCCGCGAACCACAGGCACCGTGCCATACCTGAAACTGTAAAGCTGATTCAAGCCGCACGGTTCATAAAGGGAGGGAATCAGGAATATATCCGCTCCTGCTGCCATTTTGTGGGCTAAAGCAGGATTCATTTCCAACCGAACAGCCACTTTATCGGGATATTTTTTCTGTATTTCAATGAATTGATTTTCATACTGTTCCTCACCCTTTCCAAGGATGACCAGAGCCATATCCAACCTGACAAGTTCATCCATGGCATCCAGCAGAATATCAATGCCCTTATGAGTTCTCATGTAGGAAACAATACCTATGACAGCCGTTTTTGTGTGGATCGGCAGGCCAAACTCCTTGATCAAATCCCGTTTGCACGTTTTTTTGGCATCAAGATTAGAAAAGGAATAGTTGGTCGCAATATAAGGATCGGTCTCTGGGTTCCATACTTCATAATCTATACCATTACGAATACTGAAAAAGACATCTCTGCGACTGCGAAGAATTTCTTCCAAGCCAAGCCCATGCTTTTTTGTAAGGATTTCCCGCCTGTAGGTTGAACTGACCGTGTTGAGAACATCAGCATACATAATCCCAGCTTTGAGAAAATTGAATTTTCCGTTAAGGGATAAGTGCCGGGAGGTGAAATGTTTCATATTGAGACCGGTTAGCATCAATGAATCAGGGGGATATTCTCCCTGGTATGCAATATTATGCAGCGTCAATACCGTGGCAGTGTTATGAAAATGTTTTTTTTTGGTATAGTGAGTCTTGAGAAAAACCGGGATCAAGGCTGTGGGCCAATTGTTGCAATGGATGATATCGGGCTGTAATTTGCTCGTATGCAAGAATTCCAATACCGCTCTATTGAAGAAGATAAATCTTTCATCATTATCCAAGTATTCTCTGGTGCCTGTCCCGTATATTTGATCTCTCCAGAAATATTTGGGATTATCGATGAAATATATATCATACTTTCCTTGTTCCCCCCTGAACACGTTAGCTTTGGCTGTCCTATCCCCCAAATAGACAGGGAGGTTGGATGTGATCCGTTCAATCGGCAGGGAGTCGATCTCCGGTCTCCGGTATTTGGGCATAAAAAGAGAAACATCCATGCCCAGCGAGGAAAGATGCTTTGGAAGAGAGTAAGCCACATCTGCCATCTCCCCCAGTTTGGCATACGGAGATACCTCAGCCGAAACAAACGCCACTCTAAGATTCTTTTCCATCAGGGAAAATTATGATAATCCCACCCTTTCCAAAAGTCAAATCCCTCTCTCCCAATAAAGATATTTGCATATGTCCGAACGACATCAAAGATTTAGACTTTTTCAGATGTTCTTCGAGGGAATCCGACTTTGTCGGACGCTGAGGATGTATTGAGCATGGTTAATGCATAAAATGTGGGCAGCAGGATAAACAGTGATCATCCATGCAAGGTACAAAATAAACATGCGCAGTTCCGCAGGCGCCGAGAAGAGCATTGATAAAAAGGCGTGAAAAATCTTTGCTAAAGTGAGGACATTTGCAAATATCTTTTGCTACCCCCATCGGAGTTTTTCCTTCAGGAGGTCAAAATAATTCCTACGCGGAGAGGATACTAGCTGAAGCTTGAGTTCACTTTGACAAACCGTTACCGTATCTTCTTTTTTCATCAACTCCCCCCTCTGTCCATCTATGGTGAGATAGACCTCTTCTCCTCCGGTGATGAGCTGAACCTTCACTTCGGACTCAGAAGAGATGACCATCGGCCGAAAAGACAAGGTATGGGGACAAATCGGAGTAAGGATAATCGCAGGTATATAGGGTTGAATGATTGGGCCACCTGCTGATAAAGAATAAGCAGTTGAACCTGTGGGCGTAGAGATGATCAAACCGTCAGCTCTTGTTATCGCAATCTCTATTCCATCAATCCAGATTGCGCATCGAATCATCCGGGCCAACGCGCCTTTGTTGATCACCACATCATTCAAGCTATAATAGGAGTTTTCCTTTGTTTTTGCCTGAAGCATTTGTCTTCGGCTAACGATCTTATCATTGCCTTCTAAGTAAGAATCTAAGGTTAAAAACATCTCATCAAGAGGAACTTCGGTTAAAAATCCAAGGGCGCCTAGATTGATCCCGACAACAGGAACATTTTTTTGTGCGGCCACATGGGCGATACTCAACAGCGTTCCATCCCCTCCAAGAACTAGGAGGAGGTCGACATTTTTGGGAATATCCTCCCTCTTCACTCCATTTTGAAGTCCAAGCTTTTTCGCCGCGACCTCTTCCAAAACACAGGCAATGTCCTTATCGTCAAAATAGGCGATTAGATCCCCAAGAATGTTTTTCACTTCTGGGGAATGGGCTTTAATGACAAATCCAACCTGCTCAATCTTGTTCATTCCAGACTGCCTCCTTGATCAATGTTTTCATACGGTCGGGCGTTAACGCCGGTCGCTGGATGGACCATAACAAAAAAAATTCCCGGTTACCTTTTTGACCCCGGATGGGTGATTTGGCCAATCCAACAGAATGAAATCCGACTTCTTCCGCCTTTTCAATCATCTCAACCAGGACCTTTTCGTGCAAGCTGGGATCACGTACCACACCCTTTTTTCCCACCTGGCCCTTGCCCACTTCGAACTGAGGTTTTATCAAGGCTACTAATACGCCGTCCCCGATAAAACCTTTGATGGCTGGAAGAACCTTGAGGACAGAAATAAAAGACAGGTCGGCTGTGATGATATCCAGGGGATCTGAAAAATCATCTTTGTCCAGATAACGGGCATTTTTTTCGATCAATACCACACGGGAATCCTGCCTCAACCGCCAATCCAACTGTCTTGTATCCACATCCACAGCATAAACCTTCTGGGCTCCTTGTTGGAGAAGGCAATCGGTGAACCCTCCTGTGGATGATCCCAAATCCGCAGCAATTTTCCCCGATACCGAAATTCCAAATCTATCCAATGCCTCAGACAGCTTAAATCCGCCGCGGCTCACATAGGGCATCTGCTCTTTTATTATGATCTCTTTATTTGAATTCACCTTCTGCCCGGGTTTATCGATTCTCTCCCCATCGGAAAAGACACGTCCAGCCATAATCAAGGCCTGCGCTTTTTTATAACTTTCCGCCAATCCCCTATCCACAACAACTTTATCTGCTCTCTCCTTCATCCTTCCCCTGGCTTTTCCTTGTTTTCGACTCTAGCTCTTAACCTGAATATTCATAAAAAATGCCGCTGCTTTTTTTACTCCAGCAATATCAGGAAGTTATCCTGACATCACTGAAAATGACAACACGACCATTTTCAAGAGTACCATTCTTTCGAGTTTATATAAACATTAATGTTAGGGTTGGTTGGATCGGCATCGGCATTTTTTACTCTTCGGGCGAGCCGATATTGCTGGGTGGGTGGGGTGGATGCTTCGTTGCGATCCATTTGCGGTACACTTATACAGCAGCATGGACCGACGCCTCGCATCTGCAGCAAGCTTGGCTCGTGAATAATCCAGGTTAACCTGAACTATTCATAAAATTTCTTTATGCTGTTAACAAGACCTTCCACATCCAGTCCATACATTCTTTTAATCTGCTCGGTTTTGCCAAGAGGATAAATCTCGACAGGGATTCCTATGCTTTTAAACCGGATATCGAACATTTCGTGCTTATCCAGAAGAGTCCGAACCATACTGCCGAATCCTCCCGAGCTCACAGCCTCTTCTGCTGTGATGATGACATTTCCAGGCCGGGCAATATCGAGGATCAACTCTTTGTCCAGCGGTTTGGCAAACCTGGCATTCACCACGGACAAGCTGATTCCTTCCTGCTCTAATCGGCTGGCAGCCTCCAAGCATGGATAAACCATGCTGCCAAAAGCGAGCAGCAAGTCTTTCCCTTCTTTGATAACTTCGCTTTTTCCGAGCGGGATTTCCTTCGGGGATTCATCCATGGCAACTCCATAAGCTCTGCCTTTTGGAAAACGGATAGCTACCGGATGAGCGTAGGAAAGGGCTGAATGCAACATATTCTGTAGCTCGTTTTCATCCTTCGGGGCCATAACGATCATGTTCGGAAGATGACCTAGGTAGGCAATATCATTGATCCCCTGATGGGTAGGACCATCATCAGGCACAATACCTGCGCGATCCAAGGCAAATACAATCGGGATATCCATTAGACACACATCGTGGTAAAGCTGGTCATAAGCTCTCTGCAAAAACGTGGAATAGATTGCGACAAATGGCTTGTATCCTTCCAGTGCCAATCCTGTGGCAAAATCAACAGCATGTTGCTCGGCTATCCCGACATCGAAAAATCTGTCTGGGTATTTATCTCCAAAAGGCTTAAGCCCCGTTCCTTCGGGCATGGCTGCAGTTATGGTTAAAACCTTTTCATCTTTATCGGCTATATCCAGCATGGTCTTCCCAAAAACAGAAGAGTAGGTAGGCCTTTTATCCTTGCTTTTTGGTTTTCCTGTCTCGATATCGAACGGAGATGCGCTGTGAAATTGTGAGGGATTACTCTGCGCCGGCTGATATCCCCTTCCTTTTTTGGTGACACAATGAATCAATACAGGACCGCTATGGGATTTGGCATCCTCGAAAACCTCGATCAAAGATCCTAAACTGTGTCCCTGCACCGGACCAATGTAACGAATTCCCAATTCTTCGAAAACCAAGCCGGGGAAAAAAATTTTTTTCAAGGCCTCTTCCACAGCTCTGGCAACCTTTATCATCGGCTTGCCGACAGCAGGAATGTATTTCAGGATAGACTTGACATGATCTTTTATCCGCAGATAGTGTTGCCCCGATACGAGATAGGACAGATACTTGGACATGGCCCCCACATTCGGAGAGATGGACATCTCATTGTAATTAAGGACAATAATCAACTTTTCCCGATGATGGCCGATCTGGTTTAATGCTTCCCAGGCCATTCCTCCTGTCAAGCTGCCATCGCCCACTACAGCAACGACTTCATAGTTTTTTCCCTTTTTATTGCGGGCAACTGCCATTCCCATGGCAGCCGAGAGCGCCGTGGATGCATGTCCTGTGTTATAAACATCGTATTCGCTCTCTTCCCGGCTGGGGAATCCGTACAGTCCATTAAACTGCCGCAGGGTGTGAAATTTATCTTTTCTTCCCGTCAGAATCTTGTGTGTGTAACACTGATGACCCACATCCCAAATGATTTTGTCACCAGGGGGATTGAACACATAGTTCAAAGCCAAGGTGATCTCCACAACTCCAAGGTTCGGAGAGAGGTGTCCTCCCGTTTTAGAAACGGTATCGAGAATCAATTTTCTGATCTCCGTTGCCAGCTTGGAAAGCTCTTTTGACGAAAGCTTTTTCACATCTTCCGGACCGGTAATTTTATCTAGAATATTATTCATTTTTTTGTTTGAGATCCAATAATTCTGACGCTAAAAAACGAAGTTCTTCTGATTCAAGCCTAGCCGAGTCGAGAGCATGCAAGGCAGACTGGATATGCTGTCCCAGCTTTATTTTTGCCCCTTCTACGCCATAAAAAGACGCAGCGTTAGGATGCTGGGATGGGTCTTGGGGAAAAAAATGGTCAGAGTCCAAAATATCATCTCTCATCTGAAAGGCCAGACCTAGATTTTTGCCATAATGGGTCATAGCTAGGACTTCAGCAGAAGAAGCACCGGCAAGGATGGGCCCCACTCTGACGGAAGCCAGGATCAATGCGCCGGTTTTTTTCGCCATCAAATCTTGAAGATCGTCCTCAGACAGGGCATCCAACTTGAGAGTGATGTCCAGAAGCTGGCCACCTACCATTCCTTGAATCCCCGCACTTTGGGCAATTTCTCTGATCATTTGTTCCTTTTGCACAGATTTGGATTCTTCCCAAGGGGCAGAGGCCAAAACCTCGAAGGCCAAAGTCAACAAACTATCTCCCACAAGCAACGCAATATCTTCGCCAAAGACCTTATGGCAAGAAGGCTTCCCTCTGCGGAAATCATCATCGTCCATCATAGGCAGGTCATCATGGACAAGAGAATAATTATGTATCAATTCCAACGCACAGCCAAAAGGAAGAACTGCATCCGGGTTGAGACCAAAACATTCCCCGGATGCAAGCGCAAGCAACGGCCTAAACCTTTTTCCGCCGGATAAGACAGTGTACCGCATGGCTTTGACAAGGGGATTTTCCTCAGCAGGCAAAAAACGGTCCAAGGATTTTTCGATGGCGTTTTTTTTCGCATGGAGTTTATCTTGAACGCTCATCTTTATCTATCCTGAATTATTCATAAAAAATGCCGGCACTTCTTATTATTCCAGCAATATCAGAATATTATCCTGATATTGCTGCAAATGACAACAAAAACATTTTCAAGATAGTATCCTAATATTTTCATCGGCATTTTTTACCTATTAGGCGAGCCGATCTTAATGCATCTGCTTCGTTACAGGGCATTTGCGGTGGATAACCACAGCTGCATACCCTGTGCCTCACATATACATCAACCTCGACTCGTGAATAATCCAGGTTAAAACGGGAGGCTGTTGTTGTCATCGGAATCGGGAGCTTCTTGTTTTTTGGGCATTTTTTCTTCCTCCTCCGTGAGTTCGTAGGGCACTTCTTTAATTTCTCCCTTTTCATCCTTGAGAAGGATATCGATTTTTTTCTCAGCCTTTCCCAATTCTTCACGCAGAAACCTCGCCAGTTTGACTCCCTTTTCAAACAATGCCAAGGACTCATTCAAGGCGAGTCCTCCTTTTTCCATCTTGTCCACGATATTTTCCAATTCAGCCAAAGCCTTTTCAAAACTCTGATCGCTCATTAATCCTCCTTCTTGATTATTCCTCTTTTTTTTGAAGGCGGGATACGATGGGCCTATTTTGGTCAACCCTTCTAACCTGTGCTGTGAATTCTCCCTTGAAAAAAGAAACCGTTACCTCCTCCCCTTCATCGACGTCTCCGACTTTCTGGATAAGTTTTGGTTCGGCATTTTTCCAGCAAAGCGTGTATCCTTTTTTAAGAATATTCAGAGGGCTGAGATTGTCGAGTTCAGCGGAGAACCTCTCCCATTTTCCGTGGAGTTCTTGCAGTAACCTCTTCACGGCTGATGACATTTTTTCTTGCGCAAGATCGACTCTCGACTTGGACTGGACAATCATCTGGATCAGGGTTTGGATTATGTATCTCGCACGAGTTTCAAATTCATCGACCTGCTGAATCAGACTGAATAGACGGACTTTGAAATTTTGAAAGGCCTGATGGTGAATAAGATTCGTCACCAAGTGTTTTTTTTCTTGGACTAAAAACCGGGTATGGTGGAAAATTCTTTTTTCGAGATTTACGATGCGTTCAAGCAGGGATTGTTCTTTCTCTATGACCATCTCCGCCGCAACCGATGGAGTGGATGCTCTTATATCGGCCACAAAATCCGCGATGGTAAAATCTACCTCATGGCCAACCGCAGATATGATCGGAACAGGACAACGAAAAATGGCACGCGCCACTTTTTCCTCGTTGAACGCCCACAAATCTTCCAAAGATCCTCCTCCACGCCCGACGATGATGACATCCATATCGCTGGCACTTCCTAGATAATCTATACCTTCTACGATCTCATCGCTCGCTCCTTCTCCCTGGACTTTAGCCGGATAAATCACAATGTGGAGATGGGCGAAGCGCCTTTCCAAAGTTTTGATGATATCAATGATTGCCGCTCCCCGGGGAGAGGTCACGATTCCGATCTTTTTGGGCAAGAGCGGAAGCTTTTTCTTCACACTCGGGTCGAATAATCCTTCCTTTTTCAGTTTTTCCTTCAGTTGTTCAAAAGCAAGCTGAAGGGCTCCTTTTCCCTTTGGTTCGATACCCTCCACATAGAGTTGATATTGGCCTCTCTGTTCATAGACCGATATCTGTCCTTTGCAGATCACCTGAAGGCCACTCTCTAGCTCAAAGGGTACAAGGACTGCGCTCGAACGCCACATGACACAATTGAGCGTACTCTTCTCATCCTTCAGAGTAAAATACAAATGGCCAGAATGAGCCTGCTTAAAATCGGCGATTTCTCCCTCTATCCAGAGAACAGGGAAGATTTTTTCCAGCTCGAGCTTGATCTGACGCGTGATCTCAGAGACCGTGTAGATCTTCTCTTTCCTCTCAGACAGATTCATCTTCTTTCACTTCCTCCACAACCATCTCTCTTTGAATGGAAACGGCCTTTCCGGTTTGTGTGTCAACTTCAACGAAAACAGATGAAAACACCAATCCCAGTTTTCCCGGTTCAAAACGCTGAGGCCGCGAAGTCAAGAATCTCTGAATGGCCTGTTCCTTCTTTAAACCGATCACAGATTCATACCCGCCGACCATACCCACATCTGTGATAAAAGCCGTACCTCGAGGCAGGATTTTTTCATCAGCTGTGGGCACGTGTGTGTGGGTTCCTACGACAACCGATACTCTACCATCAAGATACCATCCCATGGCTTGTTTTTCCGATGTGGCCTCCGCATGAAAATCAACAAAGATGATGGAATTTCGGTCTCCCAGCAACTTAAGTTCCCGGTCTGCAGCTCGAAACGGACAATCGATCGGCTCCATGAAAACCCTGCCTTGAAGATTGAGAACAGCTACCTGAAATCCCTCCTTCGTTTCAAAGACATAAATCCCTTTTCCCGGACTGGGAAAGGGGTAATTGGCCGGCCGTAGCAGCCGTGGTTCTTGATCCAGATATTCGACAGCATCCCTCTTGTCCCAGATATGATTTCCCGAGGTTAAAACATCGACCTGCGCAAGAAGTTGGCGACAGATATCTGGAGTGATGCCTATCCCGCCTGCGGCATTCTCTCCGTTTGCCACAACGAGAGAAGGGGAATATTTCTCGAGAAGAGCAGGGAGGAATTTCTTCAGAGCCCGTCTTCCCGGCCTTCCGATGATATCGCCTATAAACAGAAATCCATACCTATCGCGCATACTCCACAGCCCTCATTTCTCGGATAACCGTTACTTTAATCTGGCCCGGATAATCCAACTCCTCTTTTATCTTCTGCGCAATCTCTTTTGCAGCGAGGGTGGCTTTATCATCCGAGATCTTTTGGCTCTCGACAATGATTCTGATCTCTCTTCCTGCTTGAAGGGCGAAAGATTTGGCCACTCCTTCATAGGAGTTGGCGATCTCCTCTAACTTCTCCAGCCTTTTGACATAGGATTCCAAGAGTTCTCGGCGAGCACCGGGCCTTGCGGCAGAAAGCGTATCGGCAGCCTGCACCAACACCGCTTCTATCGAAGGAAAATCGATATCCCGGTGATGAGAAGCAATAGCCTGAATCACTTTTTCTTTTTCCCCGTATTTTTTTGTAAGCTCAACACTCAATTCTGTGTGGGTTCCCTCCACCTCTTTATCCACAGCCTTTCCGATGTCGTGGAGAAGTCCGGCCCTCATCGCAACATTAGCATCCAAGCCCAATTCTTTGGCCATGATGGTAGCAAGGTAAGCAACCTCTTTGGAATGCTGAAGGACATTCTGGCCAAAACTTGTCCGGTATTTCAACCTGCCCAACAGCTTTACCAACTCTGGATGAAGGGCCTGGATCCTCAGCTCGAGGATCACAGATTCCCCCTCCTGCTTGATTTTGTCCTCCAGCTCTTTTTTGACGGTTTCCACAACTTCTTCAATCCTGGCTGGATGAATTCTGCCGTCCATCACCAACTTTTCTATGGCCAACCGGGCCATTTCCCGACGAATCGGGTCAAAACTGGAGAGAATTACTGCTTCCGGCGTGTCATCAACGATGATATCTACGCCCGTTGCCAACTCGAGGGCACGGATATTCCGGCCTTCTCTGCCGATGATCCGGCCTTTCATGTCATCAGAGGGAAGATCGACCACAGAAACAGTTGTTTCGACCACATGCTCGGCAGCCGAACGCTGAATAGCCTGGCTGATTATCTCCCTTGCCTTCCCTTGTGCTTTTTCTTTTGCTTCCTCTTCGATCTTGCGCACGACTTGAACCGCTTCTAGCTTGGCCTCATCCTCCATCTTTTTCATCAATTCTCTCTTGGCATCTTCCTGCGACATGTTGGCAACCCGCTCGATCTCCTCCACGACTTTCTTTTTCAGGTCCTGGTATCCCTTCTCCTTTTCCACGAGTTCTCGTTCGCGATTGAACAACCGCCTTTCCTTTTGTGAAAAATCTCGTTCCTTTTTTTCATGGACCTGGTACTTCTGTTCAAGATTTTCTTCTTTTCTGACGAGCCGTCTCTCCAATTCATTGAGTTTTTGGCTTCTGTCTCGTGTTTGCCTCTCAAAGTCTGCCTTTAAGTTGAGTTGTTTTTCTTTTGCTGCTATCGAAGCCTCTCGTTTCATTTTTTGGGCATCTTCCTTGGCAGCTCCAAGAATCTCCTTGGCCTCTTGTTGAGCGCGGAAAAGGGCCCGCGCCCCTCCGGCTTTCTTGACCAAGATAAATATTATGGTTGCAGACGCAACAAGCAATATAGCAGCAATGACGATTAGCATAAAATTCACTTTGACCACCTCCTTATAGGGGCCGTCAAAAGAGATGAAAATGGGAGGTGTAGAAAATACTCACTCTAAGCGGAAAGAAATGACATCAAAGCTTTCTGAGGGACATCTGGCGAATTGTCTGATCTGCGGTGTTTTCTCGATTTTCCAGATATGGATAAAGTTTTCCCTTCGCTTATCTATGATATGCAAGACGGGAATTCCCGCTTCATTCAGTAGTTTTTTCCAAATTTTCGTAAGTATTTTCATCTCTAAACGCAAGAACCTCCAAACTTTCTATTTCATTCTCCATAAGCCCGATTACTTCGTTTAGCTGATCGAGATTCTTTTGACAGAGAAAATATTCATCTGCGATATTCAATGCTGCCAAAACAGCAACCTTTAAAACATCCACAGATTTTGACTTCACGGCCACCTCACGCATCTTCTGCTCAACATACGAAGTAAGATGGCTTATATATTTTTCATCCTCTTCTCCTTTGACTCTAATTCTATATTTCTGCCCATAAATTTCGATCTCGATAACTTTGTCCATCATATTTCTAGTTCATCTATTTTGTTGATAATCAGCTCGATCTTTCCTTTCATAGCCACCCTTTCTTCTTCATATTTCTGCAAGTCCTGGTCGATCTTTTCTGCTTTTTTTGCCTGTCCCTCAAAGTCCTTTTTCTCGGCTTTCAGTTCTTTCAACTGCTGTTTCATGCGGTCATTCTCACTAACCAGCTTATTTATGTAATCAACAACGTGGGAGATCTTTCCCTCTAAGATTTTAAGTCTTTCCAATTCACTTGTCAATTTTCCCTCCTTCCCTCAATTGAAAATGGAAACGGGCTCCAAGTGTGTTTATAATTTTCTCTTGAAAAACATCCGCCTCATCGGCCTGAAGTGTTCTATCGGGTCGGCGAAAGATGAAACGAAAGGATAGGCTCACCTTGTCTTGAGGAATGGACGAGCCCGCAAACCGGTCGTAAAGAGTGAATTTTTCCAAATACGGCAGCTGGAGTTTTTCCAACGCCACTCTGATTTCCTCGAATGAGACATTTTTGTCTCCGATAAAAGAAACATCTCTTTTTACGCTGGGATACTTTGCCACAGCAGAATACTGAAACGCCTGGGTCTGCTTTTCGAACAAAAGACTCAGGTTGATTTCCGCTGCCCAGACTTCTTGTTTCAATAAATAGACATCCAGAATCTTCTGATCGATCGCTCCCAACCAACCGATCTCTTCTCCTTTAAAGTGCAACGCCAGAGAACGTCTATGCTGGTAATGAGGGTGGTTCTCTTCCTGGAAAGAAAACGATCCATAACGCAACTGCGCCATAAGCGCCTCGCATGTCCCTTTAAGATGAAAAAAGCTGGTCTCCTTGCCCTTTTCTTTCCAATGCCTTTCCCCCACACTCCCAGTCATGACCATGCTAAGCATCAAATGTTCATTGTGTGTTTCGTTATTCAAATGGAAGGTGTTTCCGATTTCGAAGATATGCACTCCTTCAGCACTTCTGTTTGTGTTCCAGGCAACATTTTCCAGCAGTCCTCCTAGGAGAGTGGTCCGAAGCAAAGCTGCTTTCGTCGAAATCGGATTTCGGATCGGAATGGGATCGAGATCGGGGGTGAATTTTTCCTCTTTTTCAGGATCCATGAAACTGAAATTCACGACTTCGTCAAATCCATAATGGAACATAAGCTGCCGCAACGTTTGTATTCTTTCCTTTTTAGGATCGAGGATCGGCTCGAGGCTTCGGAGAGGCGGGAGTTGGATAGGTATTTTTTCATATCCGTAAAACCGTGCAATTTCCTCGACCAGATCAGCTTCTCTCTCGATATCGATGCGAAAATGAGGGATTTTGACCTGCCAAATTCCTGGCTGCTTATTCTCCATTTGGAATCCGAGATCCGCAAGGGTTTTTTCGATGAAGCCGTTATCTATCTCGACACCCAGAAGAGAGGTCACTCGGTGATCACGAAGCATGACGGTTTTGATTTTTCGAGGTTTGGGATAAACATCCACGATTCCCTTGCACACCTTCCCGCCAAACTGGGAGAATAACGAAGCGGCCATTCTGGCAGCCTCTGGAGGAAAAGAAACATCCGCTCCTCTCTCAAATCTGTAAGCGGCATCGGTTTGGATTCCCGTTGCCTTGCTTGTTTTTCTTACCGATACGGGATCAAAATGGGCACTTTCGATAAACACGTTTTGTGTTGAATCGGAAACCAAGGTATTCTCTCCCCCAATGACCCCGGCAAGAGCCACGGGCTTTTCTTCATCGGCGATGACGAGCATCTCAGATGTCAAACCCACATCTTTTGCTTCCAGACTCACCAGCTTTTCTCCCTGCTTTGCTCGTCGAACGATGATTTTCCTTCCGGCGACTTTGTCAAGATCAAAGGCATGGATAGGCTGAGCAGTGGAAAAGAGAACATAATTCGTCACGTCAACGACATTGTTGATCGGATTCAACCCCATTGCTTCTATTTTCTTGATCAACCACTCAGGAGAAGGTCCAATTTCAATGTTTTTCACGATCATCCCACAATAGCGTGGACAGAGATCTTCATCCCATATCTGAACATCGATAAGATCAGAGATATTTTCATTCGTCTCCGTCAAAGGTAAACGCTGCTCTTTGAGAGCAAGACCAAGGGCAGCAGCCAGTTCCCGGGCAATACCCATATGTCCAAGCGTATCCGGTCGATTGGCATAGGTTTCAACATCCAGAATGACATCGCCGTTTTTTTCTTCACAGTCTTCGATCAATAATCCAATATTGTCCAACACCTCGACAAGCCGAGATACGGGGAGATCGACATCGATGTAATTCTGGATCCAATCCAAACTGATTTTCATTTGAGTGAAAACTGCCTTATAAATCTCAAATCGTTTTCGTAAAAATACCGCATATCCGGTATCTGGTAGGCAAACATGGCTGTCCTGTCCACTCCCAATCCAAAAGCAAAACCTGAATACTTCTCAGGATCGATGTTCACATTCTTCAACACCTGGGGATCGACCATTCCCGAACCGAGAATCTCTATCCACCCCCTTCCTCCACAAACCCGACAATCCTCTGATTTTCCCCCACAAACAGTGCATTCGATGTCGACCTCCGCGGATGGTTCGGTAAACGGAAAAAAGCTAGGTCGAAAACGGATTTTGATCTTCTCATGGAAAAGGGCCTTCAGAAAATATTCCAGTGTGCCTTTCAGATGGGCAAAAGTAATTCCCAGGTCCACCACAAGTCCTTCAACTTGGTAAAACATCGGCAGATGGGTGGGATCGGGCGCTTCTTTGCGGTAAACTTTGCCCGGATTGATTATCCGGATCGGGGGTTTCCTTTTCTCCATGACTCTGATCTGCACTGGTGATGTATGTGTGCGCAGGAGCACATCGTCTGTGATATAAAGTGTGTCCCAATCATCCCGGGCCGGATGATGAGGAGGAAAGTTGAGTGCTTCGAAGTTGTAGTAATCCGTCTCAATTTCAGGGCCATCTACGATGGAAAATCCCATTCTCAGAAAAATATTTTCGATCTCCTGCTGAAACAAGAGGATGGGATGGGGTGCTCCCCAATACTTATTCTCTCCAGGAAGCGTGAGGTCTACTTTTTCTAAAGCTTTTTTTGGCGCCACAAACTTTTCCTGTAAGGCTTGTACTTTCTCCTGCACATGGTTTTTAAAATCATTGATCAATTTCCCGATCTCCGGCTTTTCTTCCAGTTTCACATGTTTCAACTGCTCAAAAATCCCGGTGATAATGCCTCTCTGGCGGCTCAGATATTCGTTCCGGACGTCCTGGAGAGAATGCTTGTCTTTCACCTTTGCAAGAGCATCCTCAAATGCTTCTCTTTTATTTTGGATCTCGATCTTGAGATTTTCCATTTTTGCCTGCAATTCCTTACGCTTGGGCCTCCTTGACTTTTTCGACAAGTCGGAAAAAAGCTTGTGGAGAATGAACAGCTAAATCGGCCAGAATTTTCCGGTCTAGCTCAATATTCAGCTGATGCAACCCGTGGATGAAACGGCTGTAGGAAAGGCCGTTGTTTTCGGCTGCTGCCTTGATCCGTATGATCCAAAGACGCCGGAAATCTCTTTTTCGGGTTCTCCTGTCCCTGTAGGAATATTGGAGAGAACGCTCAACAGCCTCTTTGGCTGTCCTGTAATTATGGCTTCTCGCTCCCCAATAGCCTTTAGCCAGCTTTAAAATTTTTGCCCTTCTCCGGCTTTTTTTTGTTCCTCTCGTTACTCTGGGCATTTTGTTCTCCTTAAATCATATAGTTTTCACGCATAAAGAAAATCATATTCTCATGCCAATAAATTAGCGAATTTAGATATTTCCCTGAAAATCTAAGGCGCTTACTCCCTAAAAATCGTAAGGAAGCATAGCTTTGATTCGACCACGATCTGCCTTGCTGATAGAATCTTTTTTGCCTAGATTTCTTTTTCTCTTCGCTGACTTTTTCGTGAGTATATGGCTTTTATTAGCTTTGTTATGAAGGACCTTCTTCTTCCCTGTTACTTTAAATCTCTTTTTGGCTCCCTTGTGTGTCTTTAGTTTTGGCATCTTTACCTCCTGATTTGGTCGCGGTCAACAGAGCTGAAACAGCCCAGGGTTGGGTTCGGATAGTGCCATCTCGCTGTCCTAGTTCTTTTATGTCTTCGAACACCCGATCCAAAATTTTATGAGCCAATTCTGGCTTCGCTTTTTCCCGTCCTCTAAGCATCACCGTGATTTTCACTTTGTTTCCATCCTTTAAAAATCTCTCGACATGACGCATTTTGAAAGTGTAATCATGGATGCTGATTTTCGGCCTGAACTTGATCTCTTTGATTTGAACCTGTTTCTGGTGTTTCTTGGCCTCATGAGCTTTTTTGTGCAACTCGTACAAAAATTTGCCATAATCCATGATGCGGCAGACAGGAGGATTTGCCGCGGGAGCAACCTCGACCAGATCCAGATTCCTGTCTTTTGCCATAGCTAAAGCCTCTTGGAACGACAGAACACCAACTTGTTTTTTTTCTTCGTCTATTATTCTGACTTCTTGAGCTTGAATCCTGTCATTGATCCTATGCGGCTTTTCCTTTCTCTTTCCAGGATGAAATCTCCGTCTTCTGATGATTGACCTCCTTAACCTGGATAATTATAAATTATCCATGTTACCCTGAACTATTCATGTACGAGCTTAAAATCAAGGGACACATTTAGCATTAAATACCGCTAAAAAAATCATGTTTATGAATAGTTCAGGTTAAATATTTATCCTCAATGATTTATTTTTAACCAATTCCTTAACTTTTTCAAGGAATTCATTAACGTCTATTTTGCCTTTGTCCCCAGCTCCATGAACTCTGAGAGCCACGGACTGCTCGGATACCTCTTTATCTCCCACAATACACATAAGGGGAATCTTGTGCACTTCGGCATCTCGGATCTTGTAGCCTATTTTTTCGCGCCGATGGTCGACAGAAGCCCGCAATCCCTGTTCTCTAAACATTTTTCTTAGGTTTTCGACGTATTCGTTATGCCTGTCTGCAATCGGAATAAAGATCACTTGGATAGGAGCAAGCCACACAGGAAAGTTTCCATTGTAGTGCTCGATAAGCACGCCAAAAAATCTTTCCAATGAACCGAGCAAAGCTCTATGGACCAGATAGGGTCTTTGGGCTTTCCCATCTGCACCGATATAACTCAGATCGAACCGCTCTGCCAGGTTGAAATCGAGCTGAATGGTGGTGCACTGCCATGACCGCTGAAGAGCATCTTTTATCTTAATATCTATTTTCGGGCCATAAAATACTCCAGCCCCAGGATCGATTTGATAAGCCAAATCCTTATCTTTTAAAGCTTTTTCTAAAGCCACCGTAGCCTTTTCCCAGTCATCGAGCAGCCCGCAGTATTTGTCCGGACAGGTGGAAAGATACACATCAAACTCTTCGAATCCGAAGGCTTTCAATAACCTCAATGCCAGTGATATGACCTGTTTGATCTCGTCTTCCAGCTGGTCTTCGCGACAAAACACGTGCGCATCGTCCTGCGTGAAACCTCTCAGCCGCATCAATCCATGAAGTACTCCGCTTCTCTCATACCTGTACACGGTGCCGAGCTCTGCCCAACGGAGTGGAAGATCTCGGTAGCTTCTCGATCTATTGTTGTAGACCATGATGTGGAAAGGACAATTCATAGGTTTAAGCTCATATTCCATACCCTCATGAAGAAGCGGAGGATACATGGCATCATAAAACTCTGTATGTCCGCTCTGATGCCAGACATCGAGCTTGGCAATATGGGGGGAATAAACAATTTCATAGCCGTCTTTAAAGTGTTCCTCGTACCAGAATTCCTCGATGACACGCCTGATGGCTGACCCATTGGGATGCCAAAGCATGAGGCCTCCACCCAATTTTTCGTTGAAACTGAACAGGTCAAGCTCAGGGCCGAGTTTGCGATGATCACGCTTTTTCGCCTCTTCCAAAAGGGCTAGGTATTCATCCAGTTTTTCCTTGGAATAAAAGGCAGTTCCATAAATTCTTTGAAGCTGTTTCCCTTTTTCATCCCCTTTCCAGTAGGCTCCTGAAGAAGAGAGCAACTTAAAATGCTTGATATATCCGGAAGAAGGAACATGCGGGCCCCGGCAAAAGTCGATGAAATCTTCCTGCCTGTAATTAGACACCCTATCCTCACCCTTTTCCTGGATGAGCTCCACCTTTAAATCCTGGCCCTGATCCTTAAAAAGCTTCAGGGCTTCATCTTTGGATAAAATGACGCGTTCGATCGGGACATCCCTTTGAACGATCTCTCTCATCTTGTTTTCGATGGCTTCCAAATCCTCAGGCGTAAAAGGCAAGTCCTTTAAAAAATCGTAATAAAATCCATTCTCGACAGCCGGCCCGATACCCGTCTGAGTCCCTGGAAAAAGATCCAGGACAGCATGAGCTAGGATATGGGATGCACTGTGCCTCAACACATCCAACGCCTCTTCTGAATCCTTATCGATCAATTCAAGCTCCATGTTTTCGATCAAGGGAGTGTCAATGGAGACAAGATGCCCGTTTATTCGAGCAAAAACAGGCTTTTTTTCCAACTCTAGGCTAGCCAAAAAATCAGAGATCTTCGTATTTTTCTCGATGGAGAAAGTAGACTTATCTATCGTAACCTTGATTAATTCCGCCATTTATATCTATTTTGCATTCAACCGGGAAGGCAAATCGCCGAATTTTTCGTTCCTTCTCCTGAATACAGACTCCTTGATCTGACGTTCACTGGTAGGCGCGGAGGGGATCGAACCCTCGACTTCTTCCGCGTCAAGGAAGCACTCTGCCACTGAGCTACGCGCCTAATATTTCAAGCCTTTATATATTAAAGATTTAGCCCCCTAGTGTCAACACTCTTACCCCTTAAAGTAAGCATTTCCAAAACCGTGCTGGTCTTAAAGCAGTCGGGCAAGCTGATGAGGAAGTCATCCGGAGGCGAGCGGGCATGGTTCCTCGAAGAGGAGAGCGAGCCGAGGAATAAGCGGATCTTTAACGCCATTCCCTTATCGCCCTTCTCGGCTCCTGCGTAACTCACGCCATAGCCCTTTACACCAATCAAGAAGTCTTGTATTGCTCACTCGACATCACAGTTAACATAAAGATTTGATCAAGACATACTCGGAGCCCGACTCTGCCGGGTACCCTCGAAGAACAACTCGTGAAGGCTAGATCCTCAATGGCGCTGCGGACATACCTGATGGAAGAGAATCTTTTACACTAATTTGGAAGCGGCCCCTATTTTTTTTTGGAGGGACCAATTTTACCTCTGGATTTTTTCTTAGACAGCTGCGGATTAGGCTTCCGGATTTTTTGCCAGGCAGGCTTTTGTCTTCGGTCTATACTTCTCGCCATTGTTCCACCTATCCTGAATTATTTATAAAAGCTGTTGATACACCTTTTTCACAATAATCTAGATAAGCAAATTTATATGTATCAACATCTTTTACCCTCCGGGCGAACCAATCTCACTGCACCGGCTTCGTTGCAGCCCAATCGTAGTATATAAATACAACTCATGGACCACTGCCTTGCCGCTGCGGCAATCTCAACTCGCGAATAATCCAGGCTCCTGAATTATTCATAAAAAATGCCGATACTTCTTATTATTCCAGGCTCAATAGCTGGATTATTTACAACATAAAGATTTCGGCTTCCCATGTTGCAGGATCCAATATGGCAACCGTTCCCTTTCCGGTAAGCCACCCCCCTGTCTCTCCAGGATTGATCAACAGAGTATTGTGAGCCTCTCTGATTTCGGGTTTGTGTGTGTGTCCAAAAACGATGACTTGGTATTTTCCTAATGCGGCATGTTTGTCAACGGAAACATGAATATGCGTTATCAGGATCATTCTGTCAGCATGGGAAAAAACATGAGGGGCTTTCTTTATCTCCCCAAAAGGGTGGATGGCTTTCTCCAATCCTTTTTTTTCTCCATCGCAGTTGCCGAAAACGGCCTTCACTGGACACTGGAGATGCTCTAATTCCCGTGCCGCAAACGGGGCGACAAAATCTCCCGCATGAATGACAAGTTCACACTTCATGTCTTTAAAAAAACGCACGGCTTGTCGGATAGCAATGCAATTATCATGAGAATCAGACATGACTCCGATCATCCGCGACTCCTTCTGAATTCGTATTCTAAATCAACTCCCTTTCCTTGTCTACCCCATCTCCCCAGAAGGAAAGCATTTCCTGAGCTGTGACAGGCCAAAAGCAATCATGCAAGCTCAAGAGGACGCTATCTGGAAGAGGCGAGCTAGGAAGTATCCCTATTTCCGTGATAAATTGGGCTTTTAGGGATGGTTGAAGCGACCATTGAAGATTAGACATTACGAACCGTTCTTCGAGGGAAGCAATATGGGGCATCCCCATATTGCCGGCGAGGCTGTATTGAGCACGACTTTGCTAAAGGATAAGAGATCCGGGCAATCATGGGAACAGTGGCTAGAGTGGTAGAGACGGAAATGAGGATGCTTACGGGCGAGCTAATGCTTGTTGAATAAATATAAGGGGTGTATTATACTAAGCGTTCATTTTTATAAAATAAGACACAGGAGTATTCGCAATGAAAAACATCATAATTATGGGCGCAGCCGGAAGAGATTTTCATAATTTTAACGTTTTTTTCAGGAACAAAAAAAACTATTGTGTCCGAGCGTTCACGGCTACTCAGATTCCTGACATAGAAGACAGAAAATACCCCGCAGCGTTGGCCGGTGAGCTCTATCCAGACGGCATCCCAATCTATCCCGAAGAGGACCTAATAAATCTGATACGAGAATCCGACATTACAGAGGTGTACTTCTCCTATAGCGATGTCCCTCATACATATGTTATGCACTTGGCCTCAGAGGTGCAAGCCGCAGGAGCAAGCTTCAATCTCCTCGGTCCAGACGAAACAATGATCAAAAGCCAGCTTCCTGTTATATCTGTCTGTGCTGTCCGAACCGGATGCGGGAAAAGCCAGACAACCCGTAAGATCGCACTCATTTTGAAAGAAAAGGGCCGCCGGGTCGTTGTCATCCGTCACCCTATGCCGTACGGAGACTTGATCAAACAGAAAGTCCAGCGATTCGCAACCTATGAGGACATGATCGCACATGAGTGCACAATCGAAGAAATGGAGGAATATGAACCTCATATCGACAATGGAATTCTCGTCTATGCGGGTGTCGATTATGGAGCCATCTTGAAAGAAGCGGAAAAAGAAGCGGATATCATCCTTTGGGATGGAGGGAATAACGATATTCCTTTCTACAAGGCCGATCTTGATATTGTCGTTGTCGATCCTCACAGACCCGGCCACGAACTTTCTTATTATCCTGGGGAAACCAATTTTCGCAGAGCTGATGTTCTCATCATCAACAAAATGGATACAGCCAAACAAGAAAATGTCGACAAAATCATAGAAAATATCCAAGCATTTAACCCAGAAGCGACCATCGTCCGAGCCACATCACCGATCACAGTCTCCGAAGGAGAGCAAATCCAAGGCAAAACAGTACTCGTAGTGGAAGATGGACCGACCCTCACTCATGGAGAAATGGCTTTTGGGGCTGGTATTGTTGCTGCAAAAAAATATGGAGCATCAAACATTGTGGATCCTCGCGCTTATGCTGTCGGGAGCATCCAGAAGACCTTCGCAAAGTTCACCCATTTGGACAAGGTTCTCCCTGCGATGGGATACGGACAGAACCAGATCAACGAACTTTCTCAGACAATCGACAAGGTGGAATGTGATTTGGTGATCGGCGCCACCCCCATCGATCTGGGACGTCTGATCCAATCCAATAAAAAAATTCTCAGGGTTACCTACGACCTGGAAGAAATCGGGGCACCTGATCTCAAGGAGATTCTCACGGATTACTGATGAAAAGAAAAATTGCCCTTATCGCCTTTGGGGGAAACGCTATCCTGCCCAATAACCAAAGGGGTCTGCAGTCCGAACAGATGAAAAATGCCCAAAGGGCAGCCCAATTGATGATCCACATTGTCAAAAAAGGCTACGATCTTATCATTGTCCATGGCAATGGTCCTCAGGTCGGAAACTTGCTCATCCAGATGGAAGAAAGCATCACAAAAATTCCTCCTTTTTCCCTCGAATTGTGTGATGCGATGACCGAAGGCAGCATGGGATTTATGCTTGAGAAAGCGCTGATAAACGAACTCCGAAAAAATTCTGTGGACAAAGAAGTGGCTACTCTGATCACACAAGTTGTGGTCGACCGAGATGACCCGGCCTTCGACAATCCCTCCAAACCTATCGGTCCTTTTTACTCGAAATACAGGGCTTCCATGCTCAAAAAACAAAAGAATTGGAAAATGATCGAAGATGCTGGCCGGGGATACCGGAAAGTCGTTCCCTCTCCCAAACCTATAGACATCGTGCCAAAATATGTGATCCGTGATTTGGTGCACGCAGGAAAAATAGTCATCGCTGCAGGAGGGGGTGGCATTCCGGTGATCATAAACGGAAACGGCCTATTCCAAGGGGTAGAGGCTGTGATAGACAAAGATTACGCCGCCAGTATGATCGCTAGAGAGGCAAAAGCGGAATTGTTTATCATTTTGACCAATGTTTCTCGCGTTTACCGGAACTACGATAAGCCCGATAAGGAACCCATTTCGGTGTTGCCCGTGGACAAAGCCCAGGAATACCTGGCATGCGGACAATTCCCATCTGGCTCGATGGGTCCAAAAATCGAGGCCGCGATCGAATACATCCAGAACGGAGGTGAAAAGGTTATCATAACATCGGCAAATCATCTGAAGGCATCCCTTATCAACCGTTCAGGAACAACGATTGTCTCTGCTCAACTGGAGGAATAGATGTTCCATGACTTCTTATCCATTCACGATTTAACTCCTTACCAGTTCAGTCAAATTATGGACATAACACGTGAAATCAAAGAAAAGCCACGTCGTTTCAAGGATAGACTTAAAAACAAAATTCTAGCCATGATATTCGAAAAGCCATCTCTTCGCACCCGGATGACATTTGAATTCGGGATGTTGCAACTGGGAGGAAAGGCCATTTACCTTGCTCCTTACGACATTCAGATTGGAACGCGTGAAACCCCGTATGATGTGGGGAAAACCCTGGAAATGTGGGTGGATGCAGTCATGATCCGGACATATGCCCATCAAATCGCGGTGGACTTAGCCCAGGCCAGCGCGATTCCCGTTATCAATGCCCTGACAGACCTTCTTCATCCCTGTCAGGCTATGGCCGATTTTTTTACGCTCAAGGAAAAGATCGGGGATTTGGCTCATATGAAACTGGCCTATGTTGGCGATGGAAGCAATGTTTGCCACAGCCTTCTGTTTGCGGCAGCGAAAACCGGAGCAGAAATTTCCGTTGCCACACCTGCAGGCTATGAACCCGATTCGGATATCGTCAAAAAGGCTGTACAAGATGGACAAGAAACGGAGTTCAAAGTTATTATAACGTCCGACCCTATTGAAGCCGTTCAAGACGCGGATGCTGTCTACACAGATGTATGGACCTCGATGGGCCAGGAAAGCGATAGGGCGAAAAGAGCGGACATCTTTCCTCCTTATCAGGTCAACACGGAATTAATGGCGAAAGCCAAACAGAATGCATTATTCATGCATTGCCTTCCTGCCCACAGAGGTGAGGAAGTAACCGATGAAGTTATTGACTCAGTTCAATCAGTCGTGTTCGATCAAACGGAAAATAGGCTTTATGTTCAAAAAGCCATTATGCTATTATTAATAGAACAAAAAGACAAAAATGGATAAAGAGAACGAACAAACCAAAATCACTGAAGCCGATCTTTCTTTCCTAGAAGAAGAACTACTTCAGATCAATAACGCATTTACGCTTGAACAGCTGACCCAGAAAATTGCATTCAAAAAAACATCCAGTCAACTCAAGCAGAAAGTCAAAAAATTTGATCCCAATTGTTTATTCGAAGCTGGAGATCTTATCCTCAAAGAGTATGATGAACCCCTGCTTGTAAGCAGCAAGGGAGCAGAGCACTTCAAAGGATCCGTGGTGCTGAAGGTCATTAATAAAATCTCCTTAGAAAGCTTCGATTGTGAGATGTTGGAAGTGGATTATTCGGGAGGCGGGACCTTCCGAAAACACATCGACTATATGAACAAGACAAAAACCCAAGTTCTCCTTCCAAGCAATTTCGATCAAAAAGGATTAAAGCCTCAGATACTACAAAAAGAGAAGGACCCAAGGCTCAATCAAGTTCCGATGACGGACAAAGATCTCAAAAGACTGGAACGAAATCTGGGAAAAGCCCTATCCAAGGCTGAGATATTTTTCAACTGGAATGAATTCTGGCAACTCACACAGAAGAGGACCAACATCTCGGAAAAGAAGATTGAAGAGATCAAAAAACAGCTCCGTGAATCACAGCAATCGATAAGCACGGCAAATTTGTGTTCTCAACTCTTCAAAAAGGATGTCTCGGATGAGCTATTCGACATTCATTGTTTGAGTTTGAATTACACCCTAGAAAAAAAACACAAAAAAAGTTTTGTTTTTGTCTCTCCCAAAGATTGGGGGAAATGGCACCTCAAAGAAACTATGGATGGTTTTTTCAAGGATTTGCCCTTGTCGGCACCGAATGCAAAAATTCCTGCATCGGAAAAAGGAAGCAAAAAGGAAGTAACAACAACACAAAAATTTCCGCTAAAAATCTATCTGACCTGGAGAGAAATTTTCTCGGGCGGAATAAAAGTACCCAAAAGCGTTAGGAGATCGCTCGCTGATTACAGGGAATATAACTTCACCGATGCTGAGGGGGGAAAAGATTACACGGTTTATTATTATCCGTCGCCTGGTATTTTTCTGGGTTTGAAGGAATTTTATGAAAACAACAATGTTCCCCAGGGCGCAAGCTTAACACTCGAAAAAAAAGAACCTGGCCATATCAACTTCTGTCTCAAAAAGTCAAAAAAGAAGCTTTCAGTACCTCAGGTAGCCTACGACCCGAAAAAAGATAAATATTCAGAAACCGGTAAAGAGATTTTCACATTCTCCCTTCCCAATAAAATTATTCATCTAGAACGAGACACCCTGAACAAGCTCTGCGGGTTTTATGATCAGAGAGCTAAACTCAATCTGAAGGAACTGCTCATTCTCATCTTCAACCACTTTGGTCTGGAAGGTGAAACCTTATTCCTGCACTACCTACGTGCTTTTCATCTTGTCGATGTGCTCAAGCAAACTTCACAAGAGGACGTTGAAAACACATTGCTTTCCTCTCCTGAATTCACCAAGTCTGAAAAAAAGAAGGGAATCTTCTTCTACACTGAAAAGATTCGAACAGATGCGGAAACCATAATTGATGAGATGATGGATATTCCCACAGAGATTCCCAGTGCTGTTGAAAAGACAGAGGTTCCTGGGGAAGCTCATCTCGCCATCGGGACAATAGAAGGGGACGTTCCCGTACTTGAAGTCGAGGAAGAGCTCATCGTTGTGGAAGAAGAGGTGAAAGAGGAGCGCGAGGAAGCGGTTGAAGAGCTAATACCACCTGAACCACCTACGCCTCCTTCAGAAGCAAAAACAGAAATGAAGAAAAGGGAAGCGCCTCCCAAGAAAAAGAAAAAAGAGCGGAGAAAAATCGAAGGAGAGGCAGCTCCACGCCGGAGAAAAGGGGAGAAAAGGTTTATCGAAGAACGGATCGAGCAGGAAGAATCCGAAATGGAAGCCTTGGTCGCCGTTAAAGAAAAGAGAGAGAAAAAAGCAGAACGAATTGCTGAAAAAGAAAAGAAAAAGAAGGAAGAATTCCAAGCGCCCGTCGCCGAAAAAGCAACGTTTGGTATTTTTGCAGAAAAACTGAAAACCGCCCTTGATAAGCAAGATACGCCCGAAGAAACCAAAAAAGAGCCTAAAAAAAAGCCTAAAAAGAAACCCAGAAAAAAAGCAGAAAAAAAAGTAAAAAAGAAGCCCATAAAGAAGAAAGAATAAAGCGCCTTGTCCAATGTCAAGGTTTAACGCCAAAATTATAATCATCGGTGGCGGAATCATGGGTGTCTCCACCGCCTATTTCCTTGCAAAACGCAGCCAAAGAGATGTCATTCTTTTAGAAAGAGATCTCTTGGCTCAGGCCTCCACCGGACTATGTGTGGGAGGAATCCGCCAACAATTTTCCCATCCAGCCAACATTCTATTGTCCCAGGAGACCATCCGTCAGCTTCGGGATTTCGAAAGGGAGTTTCACAAAAAAATCGATTTTCACCAAACAGGATATCTTTTTCTAACCAAGGAACAGCCAACTTGGGAAGCTTTTGACGAATGTGTCAAAATCCAACACCAATATGGTGTTCCTGTCGAAGTCCTGTCGCCCGAAGAGATCAAACACCGCTGGCCATATCTCGAGGTGGAAAACTTGAAAGGCGGAATATTCGGACCGGAAGACGGGTATGTCGACCCCTATGAAGTGACCATGGCCATCGCCAACAAAACCAGAAAAATGGGAATTTCCATACTTGAAAGGACAGAGGTTACGGACATTTGCTTGGAAAACGGCAGGATCACCGGTGTCAAAACTTCCCAAGGCCCTATTTCTTCCAAGATCATCGTAAACGCAGCCGGGGCATGGGGAGGAGAGATAGCCAGAATGGCCGGAATCGATCTGCCTGTACAACCGTACAGACGCCAGGTGTTCATCACGAAAGCTTTTAACGCCATCCCCCGACCCGTTCCGATGATCATCGATCAGGACACCAAATTCTATATCCGAGGGTATGCACCGGGAATTTTGATGGGCATGACTGATCTTGACGAATTACCGAGTTTTCACACACATGTGGACCGCAGCTTTATGGAACAAGTGACAGCGGCAGCGTTGGAAAGAGTTCCCGTGTTGAAACAGGCAGAAATCCTTCGCGGCTGGGGAGGACTATATGCCATGACACCGGATGAAAACCCGATCATAGGAGAGATCCCTGGAATCAAAGGATTTTTCTGTGCCACGGGATTTTCTGGCCATGGCTTCCAACATGGGCCTGCCGTAGGGCGGATCTTAAGTGAACTCATCCTGGACAAAAATACCAGTTTCAACCTCAGCCCGTTTAACTACGACCGATTCAAAAAGTGTAAAAAAACAACCGAATTGATCACTGTTTGAAACAGAAGTATTGTTTTTTGAATCGATTTTATTAGCCTGAATTATTCACGAGACGAGGCCCGCCACCCCACCCTAGCATTAAAGGAGGGGCAAGGCAGTGGCCCATGAGTTGTATTTGTATACTACGATTGGGCTGCAACGAAGCCGATGTGGTGAGATCGGCTTGCCCGTAGGGTAAAAATTGCTGATGCCGATCCAGCCAACCCTAACATTAGGTTTATATAAACTCGAAAGAATGGTACTCTTGAAAATGTTTTCTGTCATTTTCAGTGATGTCAGGATAACTTCCTGATATCGCTGAAGTAAAAAAAGCATCGGCAATTTTTATGAATAATTCAGGTCAGAGGAGGGATCATGAATATCAAAATCTTGTCCCAAAACGATGTTCAGCAATCTGTGACCATGCCTCAAGCTATCGATGTGGTCAAACAGGCCTTCATTTCGCATGCCCAAAAAGAAGTCATCCTTCCCCTTCGAACACAAGTCCCCGTTAAAGAACACCAGGGAATAACATTATTAATGCCAGCCTACCTTCCCAAGTTGGAAGCCCTGGGAGCAAAAATCGTCTCGGTTTTTCCGCAAAACGTCAAGAACAACCGTCCGACCATCCATGCCATCGTGATCATCTGTGATGCCAAAACAGGGCAGCCCACCGCCATAATGGACGGAACCTACCTGACAGCACTCCGCACTGGTGCTGTCTCAGGAGTTGCCACCGATTTTCTCGCTCTTAAAGGAGCAAGAACGGCAGCCATCATCGGAGCGGGCATTCAAGGGCGGACACAACTGGAAGCCATTTGTTGTGTGCGGGATATCCAAAAAGTTTTGGTCTACGATAAAAGTCCCCAGGTTGCCGAAGCTTTTTCAGAAGAGATGCAAAATAGGGGAAAGCCTATCCCTGGCGACATTTCCGCTGTAGCTTCCCCCGAGAAGGCTGTGTCCGAGGCAGACGTGATCTGTGTTGCCACAACATCTTCCGTACCCGTATTCAAAGACTCTCACCTAAAATCAGGCGTTCATATAAATGGGGTTGGATCCTACACTCCCAAGATGCAGGAAATACCCGAAAAAACAGTTTTGCGCGCAAAGATTGTCGTTGATTCCATTGCGGCCAGTCTCGAAGAAGCAGGAGATATTATTATCCCGTTAAGGAAAGGCTTGTTAAGCCAATCCTATATTCGAGGAGAACTGGGGCAGGTGGCTTCAGGTCTCCTAACCATAAGGGAATCTGAGGAAGACATCACTTTTTTCAAATCCGTCGGATTGGCCATACAAGATGTTGCGGTGGCGAAATTGGCTCTCCAGCGAGCCGATGATCTTCGATTGGGAATAGATCTGGATTTATAACTATCCTGAACTATTCAGACTATAAAAAAAAAAGAGCAGGAGTGACGTTATGGCAAAAGAGATGGATTGGAATCCTCCACCGGAATGGACTTCGATAAAAACCATTGATGCTCACACAGCCGGCGAGCCTTTGCGGGTCATCACAGGAGGCATCCCCAAGATTCCTGGTTCCACCATCCTGGAAAAGCGGCGGTATGCTCAGGAGAATCTAGATCATCTCCGAAAAGCCATCATCTGGGAACCTCGAGGTCATGCCGATATGTATGCCTGTATCCTCACCGAACCCACGACTGAAGATGGAACCATAGGTGTACTTTTCCTCCATAACGAGGGTTTCAGCACCATGTGTGGACATGGCATCATCGGCCTGACTACGGTGGCTTTCGACACAAAGTTGATACAAGCTGAAGGAAATAAACCGGTTATCGAAATAGACACTCCAGCCGGACGAGTGAGAGCGCAAGCCCACATTCATAAGAACCGAGTCCAGGAAGTGACATTCCAGAATGTCCCGTCTTTTGTCCTGGCTTTCGATCAATCGGTGGCAGTTCCGGACGTCGGGACTGTCCAATATGACCTCGCCTTCGGTGGAGCTTTTTATGCATTTTGTCAAGCCTCGGACTTGGAGCTCCAGCTTCTCCCCGAAGAATCATCAAAGCTCATAGACCTGGGAAAACGGATAAAAAAAGCCGTGATGGAGAATAATCCACCCCGTCACCCTTTCGAGGAAGACCTGAGTTTCCTGTACGGAACCATTTTCATCGGACCACCTCACAATACTCAGAACCATAGCCGGAATGTCTGCATCTTCGCGGATGGTGAGCTGGATCGCAGTCCGACAGGAACAGGCGTGAGCGCCCGCGCTGCTCTGCATTATGCCAGAAAAGAGATCGGCATAAACCAAAGCTTCATTGTGGAAAGTATCTTGGGGACGTGCTTCAAGGGCAAGGTCACAGAAACTCTTTCCTACGGACCGCATAAAGCTGTTATCCCTGAAATCTCCGGGAGCGCTCATATCGTCGGTCGCAACGAATTGCTTATCGATCCGGAAGATACCCTTGCCCATGGCTTCTTCCTCCGCTAAAGAATTTCTCTTGATGATCCTCGCCGGCGAGTAATCCCCATCTGATCAAGAAGCTCAAGGAGAGGGATAGCATATTTTCTTGTCAATCCAGTCATCTCTTTGAATTCTTTAACCGTCAGTTCTTTCTTCCTGGAATTCCGGATTTTTTGGATGACTTCATCAAGCCAACGGGAATGAAGAATAAACCCATCCCTTCCAAGAACGATCTTTTTCCTCTCGGTGAGAAGAGTGAGCATTTTATTCATTCGTTTGGACGAGAGGCGAAAGGACCTCTGCAGCTCATCCAAGGAGACGGATTGGAATTTGTCTTTCAAGCACATTTCCTCCAGTCGGTCGAGGATTTTTTCCTCTTCTGGTAACAAGGCCATTTCAAAGGAAGAAAGCGCCACATGGTCATCCAAAACTTTGATTTGGCCGTCCTGGGTGAGATATTTCAAGGCAAGAGTCAAAATGCGGGAATGCACATCGAACCGCTTGCGGATCTTTTCTGTTTGTATCCCCATATCTCCAGGATGTTTTTCATGAAATTTTCCCAAGAAGCTCAGAATCTTTTCACAGAGAAATGCGATGCCTGTCTGGGAGATGATAAACAAAGGAGAAAACTCGAGAATCCTGATCCGACCTTCTGTTTCCAGTTCCTTACTCAGGTCTAAAAGATAAGCCTTGGAATGATGACCAAAGCGGATGATTTCCTTCTCCTGGACACCATGGATTCCCTTGAACTGAACGATGGCCAAAAGCATCTGTTTTTCGTTCCCGCGAAGATCTTGCAAGTACTGTATTCGTCGCTTTTTCTGCCTGCGGATGAATTTTTCGGCGTATGGATCGAGAACTATTCCCTCTCCCCAGACTTCCCCGCTGTCAGGACTCTTTATCGTAAAGGTTTGTTTCCACCTTAAAGAAAGAGGTTGTGCTGAGTGCACTTGAACAAATGTGTTTATTTTTCCGGCAATTGTTTGGTCCTCGATTAAACGAAGGGAAGCAGAGACCGATATTTCCTCCGTGCAAAGCAAAACCGAAAGCGGATCTTCCTTTACACGATCGCAAAATTCAACCACGGCATCAAAACGTGAGGTTTTTGTCATAAATCCACTCTCTACCATTCTTTTCAAGAAACCATCAGGTTCATTCTCCTGAGTATCGGATCCACGGAAACAAGAATGACTTTTATCCGGCCTCCCAATTCGAACGATTTCCCTGTCTTTTTTCCGATGAGCACCGAGTCCGTTTTTTTATAAAAATAATCTCCTCCCAGGTCACTGTAAGGAATAAGTCCGTCGACAAAATAATCATTCAACGCCACGATCAAACCTGCCTTTTTGAAGTCAATGATAATCCCCTCGAATTCATCCCCGAGTTTTTTCTTCAAAAACCGGTATATTCTCCACTCGACCAAATCTCTTTCGGCTTCCTCTGCTGCTCTTTCTCGCTCGGAACAATGGCGGGCGATCGTAGCCAATTCCTCTCCCCCGATTTTGCATTTTTCAAGAATTAATTTCAAGATGCGGTGCACGATAAGATCCGGATATCTCCGAATCGGCGATGTGAAGTGGGTGTATTCTTCCTTGGCCAAACCGAAATGACCATAATTCTCATCAGAGTATACCGCAAGCCTGAGGCTTCTCAACACCCTGAGCATGACAAATTTTTCTTCTGGTTTTCCCTTGACTTGCTCCAATGCAGATTGCAGATCTTTCGAATCCATTCTTTTCGATTTCGGGAGTTCTATGTTGAAATGCGACAATAACTCTCGAAGACTCTCCAGATCAGCGAGCAAAGGTTTAGGATGAACGCGGTAAATCAACGGGGCAGACTTGGAGGAGAAAAACAGGGCCACGGCTTCATTCGCCAGGACCATGAATTCTTCGATGATATGATGCGCCTGGTTGGCCTCAACGGATATCACGGATTGTAGGCTACCTTGTTTGTACACTAGCTCCGGTTCGGTCAGGTCAAAATCCAGCCCTCCCTCGTTTGTTCTTTTTTCCCTTAAAATCTGTGAGAGATCCCTCATGTGCAAAAGATCCTGAACGAGGGAAACAAATTTTTTCTGTTCCGCATCATCATCTTCAACTATCTTCAGCACAGAATTGTAGGTCATCCTTTCGACCGTCCGAATCCATGAGGGATGAATATCGACATTCAGCACTTGCCCATTGCGGTCGATCTCCATTATGACAGAGATTGTAAGCTTCTCTTCTCTCGGCCTCAAACTGCAGATCCCGTTGGAAAGTTTTTCAGGTAACATCGGAAGAGTCAAGTCGGGAAAATAGACGCTGGTTCCTCTATCTTGTGCATCTCTGTCCAATGTTGTTTCCGGTTGAACATATTCGGAAACATCGGCAATGTGTACACCAAGGAGATAGTTGCGATTAGATAACAATTTTATGCTGACAGCATCATCAAAATCCTTTGCATTATCTCCGTCGATCGTGATCGTTTGCCAACCGGTGTGATCCACTCTCCCCATTTTCTGCTGAGAGGTTAAGGTGCTGGGGATCTTTTTTGCCTCCTCGTATGCATCTTCGGAAAAAACATCCTCAAGGTTATATCTTTCGATGATAACCCTTGTATCCACTCCCGGATCATCCACGCTGCCGAGGACCTCTTCCAAAACCAAAGTATCTCTATGGACTCTTACCACATCCCCAGATTTCGGGACAGGGTGCCCCGCACAATTGATCGGCATCTCTTGAGGAGATGCGGCTGCAAAAGCCAGGAAAAAAACTTGGCCGGATTGAATGCGACATAGCCCGTAAAGACTCTGTTTTCCTTTTTTAAGAATTCTGACAACCCTACCTTCGGGTTTGCCTTTTTTTCCTCTCTCCCGATAGAGGACTTCGACGAAGTCTCCATGGAAAGCCCCGCCGGCAGAATGTGCCGGCACAAAGATATCCTCTATGTATTCCCCTTCCGGTATAACGAACCCAAAACCTCTCGGCGAAGAAGTGAATCGTCCTTGAACAATAGACGACCTCGGACGGATAAAATATCTCTTTCTCAATTTCACGATCAGTCCCTGGCTTTCCAATGTTTTCACATTCTTGCGGAGCAAGATTTTTTTCTCTGGAGAAATGCGCAGCTCTCGGACCAATCTTGATAGACTCATCCCGCCTTTGTTTTTAGCAAGCAAGTCCAGAATCTCTCTCCCTGAATTATTCATAAAATCTGCCGATTTCATCATTCATATTCATGATAACTGAATTTTCAATATGATCCTAAAAAACAATCGGCAGCTTTTACCCTCCGGGCAAGCCAATCTCACCGATGCCTTCTCCATGTTTTCATCAATATATGCACCATCAATAATAGTAGAGGGAAATGTGGGGAATTGCGTATTTTTCCCTGACGTGTTTGATCAGTTTCAAATCCTGGATCCTTTCCCGTTCCTGTGCATTCCTATCCCCAAATTCAGTCATCACCTCTTTTCGGATAAGGTCTTGCTCTGCTCCAGAAGCCATTCCTAAAACGAGAGCCTCCACCTCATTCTCCAGATCCTCAAAAAACTCCTCATCCGCAACTTGTGTGATCAGATTCAGGACACGAGAGAAAACCTGCCGTATGTCTGGGAAGCTTTCAGGGCAGATTGTCAAAAATCCTTCGACCGCCTTTTTCAATTTTTTCCGTTTATCTCCCCTGCGAATAGGTTTTCTTTTGCTGCCAACATTTCTTTCTTTGTAGGCTTCATATCCGCGCAACACAAACGGGTGACAGAAAACCAATGACGATACTTTGCTTTTGCGACCGCGCCTTCTCCTCTGGGTCACAAAACAATCCTTGATCCCTTCTCGTACAATTTGAAGTGGGATGCCCATGTTTTTCCATTCCTTTATGTTTTCTACTTCCCTGGCCGAAAGGAAAAACGGGGCTCCGCGATGTTCAAGAAAAATCCGGGTGACAGCCTGGAAATACCGGCTTGTTTCCTCGTCGCTTCGCTTCATAACACCTTATGTCGATCATGGACTATCCTGAGGCCTTTCAATACGAGAAAGGGCTCGAGATATTCGATCGATACGAGATCAGGACAGATCTGGGAAGCAAAACTTCCGGTTGCAATGATTTTTATATCCTCACCCAATTCGTTGGAAATCTCGTCGATTATGTTGGAGATGAGCCCGATATAACCAAAATAAAGGCCAGACTGCATGCTGGTGACTGTAGTCCGTCCGATAGCACTCTTGGGTTTTTTTATCTCGATGCGCGGAAGTTTTGCCGTTTTAAGGTAGAGGGCCTCTGCAGCAATCTGAATTCCGGGTGCAATGGCTCCTCCCAGATATTCGCCATCTTTGGAAATGGCATCAAACGTCGTGGCCGTTCCAAAATCGACGATAATGGCAGGCCCTCCGTATTTATCGAAGGCCGCTACAGAAGCCACGACTCGATCGGCACCCACATCTTGGGGATTCTCGTACAGGATGGACATCCCGGTCTTCAGCCCTGGCCCCACCACAAGTGAATTTATGTTTAAAAAGTCCTGGCTCAGACTCTGGAAAACCGGTGTGAGTGGAGGGACAACACTGGAAATGATGACCGATCGAATGCTTTTTGCTTCGAGATGAGCAATTGACAAAAGATTGAGTAAAATGATTTCATACTCATCGCTTGTTTTTTGCTGTTCTGACCTGATTTTCCAGTGCTGGATGAGATCTTTTCCTTCAAACACTCCCAATGCAATATTTGTGTTTCCGATATCCACAGCCAATAACATATCATTCCTCCTCTATGATACTAATATAAAATAAATGCATGGGTTAGACAAAGAATATCGAATAAAAAACAAAGCCAAAAAACAGGATATTTTAGAGAAGCGATAGAATGTGCTCCAGGTTCTCGCCGATTCTGCTGTTCCGGTCTTGAAGCTCTCTCAATCGTGTTTTTGTCTCCTTGACAACTTCTTTGGGTGCATTTTGGAGAAAAGCGTCATTTCCCAGCCGTTTTTCGATCTTTTCTATCTCCGCTTTTATTTTTGTTAGTTCTTTTTCCAAACGCTGTTTTTCCTTTTCGAAATCGACCAAACCTTTCTCTAGGGGTATTGCCATCTCAATCGAACCGGCCACCCCTTTTAACATCATTTGTCCCTCTGGAAACTCATCAAGGATCTCCAGGCTCTCGACATTCGTCAGAACTTCAAAGTAAACCAAGTGTTCGCGGATGGCTTTTTCTTCCTGTTTGCCACATTTGACCAATAGACTTATTTTTTGTTTCAAGGGGATCTGGTTTTCCGCCTTCAGGGTTCTCAACTCAACAATGGCGTTTTGGAGCACTTTCATGGCACTCTCTTCCCTCTTGTCTATCATTCGTACATCGGCGGAGGGAAATTCAGCCAGAGCAAGAGAAACACCATCCGAAGGCAGGTGCTGCCAGATTTCTTCCGTCACAAACGGCATAATCGGGTGGAGAAGCCGCAATATCTGATCCAGCGTATCGATAAGCACGGCTAGGCTCGTGCGGTTTCCCTGTTTCAGGCTCGGCTTGACCAGTTCGATGTACCAATCGCAAAATTCATGCCACACAAAGTGGTATATTTTGTCGGCGGCCTCGTAAAACTTATACTCCTCAAGAGCAGTATTCATGTCAGCGATAGCCTGCGTTAGACGGCTTCTGATCCACTTGTCAGCCAGGGTTAACTCCTCCTCCTTCACTTCCAGATCTTCCTCCTGCAGGTTGATCAGAGCGAACCGGGAAGCATTCCAGATCTTGTTCACGAATGCCCGGTAACCGGCCATCCGTTCCTCACTGAGAGAAATATCCATCCCAGGAATGGCAAGAGCTGTAAGGGTAAAGCGCAAGGCATCTGTCCCATACTTTTTCATCATTTTCAGCGGGTCGACAATATTGCCTTCGGATTTACTCATCTTGCGCCGAGTGAAATCTCTCACCAATCCATTGATAAATACATGACGGAACGGAATGTCCTTGGCAAACTTCAATCCCATCATGATCATCCGGGCCACCCAGAAAAAGATGATATCAAAGCCTGTGGACATCAAGTCTGTGGGGTAAAATGCTTCTAGGTCTTCGGTCTCATCCGGCCAACCCATGGTGGCGAAGGGCCACAAGGCTGAACTGAACCAGGTGTCTAAAACATCCTCTTCTTGGACAAGGTTTGTACTCTGGCATTTACCACATCGTTCAGGTGTTGACTCGGCCACGATAATCTCGTCGCACTCCTGGCAATACCAAGCCGGAATCCTGTGGCCCCACCAGAGTTGGCGTGAGATGCACCAATCATGGATATTGTACATCCACTCAAAATAGGTCTTGGCCCAGTTGGAAGGGATAAATTCAATCTTTCCCTCTTTGACGACCCGGATGGCTTCCTTGGCCAGAGGCTCAACCTTGACAAACCACTGCCAGGACAGATTGGGCTCGATGATGTTTTTGCAGCGATAGCAATGGCCTACCGCATGATGGTAGTCCTCGGTTTTTTCAACTAGGCCCTGTTCTTCCAACCGGGCCAGCACTTTTTCCCGACATACAAACCTGTCCAACCCTGCAAAATCTTCCCCTGCATCTTTTGTCATTATCCCAGAACCATCTATAACGATGACCTGTTCAAGGTTGTGGCGTTTTCCCAGCTCGAAGTCCACTGGATCATGGGCAGGGGTAACCTTGACAGCACCGGTACCGAAATCCATCTCCACTTGCTCATCTGCAATGACCGGGATCTCCCTGTTCTGGAGGGGAAGAAGCACTTTTCGCCCCACATACTTGGCATAACGTTCATCCTCCGGATGAACAGCGACAGCCGTATCTCCCAACATGGTTTCGGGCCGTGTTGTAGCCACAATGATATAATCCTCTGAATCTAAAACTGGATACCTTATGTATGTGAGATTGGAGGCCAGCTCCTTATGCTCAACTTCAATGTCCGATAGCACGGTTGCACAATGAGGGCATCTGTTCACAAGGTAATAATCCCTGTAGATCAGCCCTTCTTTGTAGAGGTCAACAAAGACGCGCACCACAGCTCTGTGAAACCCTTCATCCAGTGTGAATCTTTCTCTGGTCCAATCCAGAGAAGTTCCCAGCTTAATAAGCTGGTCTATGATCACACCTCCGTATTTCTGTTTCCAATCCCATGCAATCTTTAAGAATTTTTCTCTGCCGAGTTTTTCTCTAGACAGGCCTTTTTCTTCCAAGCTCTGTTCGATCACGTTATGAACAGCGATGCTGGCATGGTCTGTACCGGGGAGCCAAAGGGTGTTGTATCCTTGCATCCTTTTCCACCGCCCGATTATATCTGGTAGCGTGAAACACAAAGCGTGCCCCATATGAAGAGAACCGGTAACGTTCGGCGGGGGTAGGACCATGGAGAATCTTTTTTTGGAAGACGGCATTTTTGGCATAAAAACACCCTTTTCCTTCCAATCTCTCAGCCACTTTTCTTCAACAGGATCAGGATCATAAGCTTTTGCCAAAATGATTTTTTCTTTCATGCAACAATCCTCAAAATCAGAGCCCTATTTTAACCTGGACTATTCATAAAAAACGTCGATGTTTTTTTACTTCAATAATGTCAGGAACTTATCCTGACATTGTTGTAAATAACAACACAACATTTTCAAGAGTACCATTCTTTTGAATTTATATAAACCTTAATGTTAGGGTTGGCTGGATCGGCATCGACGTTTTTTACCCTT